>Ga0099823_1003916_pt1 | contig 14357 bp, 4 predicted proteins | sample CowpearedBW_FD_76831 | JGI IMG/M metagenome (GOLD analysis project Ga0099823, IMG submission 76831) | Root nodule microbial communities of legume samples collected from California, USA - Cow pea red BW | ecosystem: Host-associated > Plants > Roots > Nodule | place: USA: California | collected...
AAAATAAAAAAAAAAAAAAAAAAAACTCTCTTCAGAATCAAATATAAATAAAATAATGTTATTGGTGGATCTCAAGTTTTAACTAATTTAATGAAACTAATCCCAGTATTTTCATTTAATTATTGTTTTATTTGTAATGACTCCAGGATCTCCATTCAATCTCTCCATGTCTAATTTTAGTTAACATCATTTAATCTCCACAAGGTCTCTACGTCTCTCATTCTCTTCCTCTTTTGAAGTTGGATTTTTTTCTTCCATTTTAAAACTTAGGTTAAAGTAAAAGAAATTGAATGATCAAAAGTTAAAGTTGGAATATAATCATTAGTTTTTTAATTTTTCCGATTGGGTTGTTTTTAATTCGAATTAACCAAAATAGAAATTTTACATTTTAGATTAACAGCTTCATTAGTATAAATAATTCTTATAGTATACAGCAAGAACAGGCCCACTACAGAATCGATCGGTCCCATTTCCTTGGGCTTAAAAGCCCAATAAGCGTCTGCAAAAAAATAATCTTCCGCCATAACAGGAGCTTATTGAGCTGTGCAGAACACATTTCATTTGACACGGAACCTCTATGACCATCATTTTCAACCGTTGATCAAAGTTCAACACTGCGTCCCCACCATACATTGGGACGGAACTTTTTATGTACGGTCAAAGATGGAATGGCACAAAGTCTTATCTATCCTCCACTCTCTGCATACAAACACCATTTTACAGGGATACAATCGTCTTTGTCTTAAGAATATGAAAGATAATATACAAGAAACACGTGCTTCTTGCCCTTCCCATAACCTGGGCACTTCACACGCCATTTCAAATTTTTCATATCAATATTACTAAATAAAGAAAACCGTCTTTTACAAGCAATTTTTTCTTAAATAACTATCTATCTAACAATTTTATTTTGGTAATAAATATTATATTTGGTGTGTGAACAGACATGGTAGAATTCAAACATAAATTGAACTCTAGTCGGTGACAAGTCCACCTACATTGTGATGTATGTGAATGAAGTATAACCGTGACATTTAGCATTACAACTTCAGTACGAGAATTTTGCAACAGAGGGTGAAAAGATTCTTGAATCTTGGTCCCCAGAAGCTTCATAACCCAACCAAAGGTTACCTTTCTTTAACATGATGGATCATCAATGTTATTTATTTTTTCTATTTCCATTTGCTCATCTTATATTCGTTGAGTTTCTTCAATGTTTGTTTAGTAAAAGTCTTTATATTTCTTTGTTTACAATTGCAGAGTATTAAGCTGATTATTAAAATATGGTGATCTTTCTGTCTTGTAGTTATATTTTATTTCTTTGGGCATGCTTTTCTTGTGACTTATGTGTTTGTAATTAGCTTTTTAGGGGATTGTCACCTTGACAAATACAGTAAATGATATTTTTTTCTATTCTTTTACTTTTGATTGTAAGTAGGTATTCGATTTTCAATTATTAGTCGTACTTTGTTCAATGAATTCTATTCCTCTCAATTTTATGTTCTTTATTTTCAATGCAACGTCATTAGCTGATTTATAATCTCGCATGGAAAGAGCTTTGATGAATTCTTTCGATCTTTGTCTCCCACCATCTTCTCAGCATTCTGGTAACAGATAATTTTTTGCACACAATATGTTTGATGGATCAAGCGAAAAAGGAACACTTGATTTAGTTAGTGTCCATCATATTCCATATTTTGTCATTTGGTCACTTATTTGAAGTTATTGTAAAATTGTAAAATTGGAATTTCTAAATTTTATGGGGCTCTCCGCAACTACTAAAGACTGATGAGCAAAGCTATATTAACTTTTGTATTGTTGTAGTCCCATTTTCTTGGAATTAATCACTGTAGATTTCTTTGCAACCCTCGAACTCTCTTTTGTCTCTGCTTCGTGCTCTGAAGCACCTGATTTGCATGCATACCTTGTATATATATCTTGTAGAACATTTCATTCTTCAGTTCAAACTTGAAAGCACTTAGACCTCTGAGCTTTGATCTTTTCAGAAAGCTTAGAAAGTGTAAAAGGCTTGTTCTCTTACAATGGCATTGGCAAGGATTGCTAGGGCCAACTTCAGAAAATCAAGAGGTGCTTATGGTAGTTATGCGAGTGAGAAGGATTTATTCAAGGTGGGAGGATACACAAGGATACAGGACACAACTTCCCATGTAAATTTCAATTCAGATGGGAAGTTTTCATATGTTCCAACAATTAAGGAACATAACTTCGTGAACTTTGCAATGAGGGGAATATCAGGAACTCCATACTATCAGTTTCCTTCTGCTAACTCACAGACGGTTGTTGAGGAGTCAGAGTTAGAGTTGGAGAATGATCAGGGAAGATATGCAGGACTAGATGCAACAAAGCCAGGTGAAAAGCCTAGGGTGGTTGTTCTTGGTACGGGTTGGGCTGCGTGTCGGTTCCTCAAAGGGCTTGACACCAAAATCTATGATGTTGTGTGCATATCACCGAGAAATCACATGGTTTTTACTCCTTTGCTGGCTTCAACATGTGTTGGAACCCTGGAATTCAGAACTGTTGCTGAGCCTGTCACCAGAATACAAGATGCATTAGCAAAAGAACCAAACTCCTTCTTCTTTCTAGCTTCTTGCACTGGCATCGACACAGGCAAACATGAAGTGAGTACAATGATATACAATACAACCTCTGCCCTTTGTGTGTGTGTATTTTTACGTTTTCTGCATATTCATATACTCATGGAATGCTCAAATATGAGATATAATAAAAAGTTGTTTGAAAAAAAAGTTTTATAAAATGCTGCTGTGCTTTCTGGAGTTTGTGTAGTAAAATGTCTACTCATTTTTATATCATGCAAACAGGTCTATTGTGAGGCAGTCAACAATGGTGGATTGCCTCGAGAGCCTTACGAATTTAAAGTCGCGTATGACAAGCTTGTCATTGCAGCAGGAGCCGAGGCTTTGACTTTTGGTATCAAGGGAGTAGCAGAAAATGCCTTTTTTCTTCGTGATGTGAACCATGCTCAAGAAATAAGGAAGAGACTTCTCCTTAATCTGATGCTTTCGGAAAATCCAGGTGGGTATTTCATCTCCATCATAGTTTATTTTGAAGTATTCCACTTTAGTTTTGTCATTTTGACGGAAAACAAACCTTGCCAATGCAACACTATTCTGTATCAGTCACATGTTCTGTCCTGAGTTATCTTTCTTTCAACTTTTATTACTTCACCTGAAAAAGAGCGTGAGCTTTATTTTCTTCTAGTATTGTTCTTAGCAAGAGACAGTTAAATTTGTATACAGCATTTTTATTTTTAATTCATTCACTCTGTATTAATTATTATGCACTTGTCATTTTCTATCAAAGAGCAAAGAACGTTTTTGTGTAACAGGCATATCGGAAGAAGAAAAGAAACGCCTTCTACACTGTGTAGTTATTGGAGGTGGCCCTACAGGAGTGGAGTTTAGTGGTGAATTGAGTGATTTCATCACGAGGGATGTTCATGAGCGTTATACTCATGTCAAAGATTACATTCACGTTACACTGATTGAGGTACCTGGATGTATTTACTTCCATTCATTTCAGCCTATTTTGTGAGTGAGATTAAAATTTAGTGTACATAACCATCATAATGACTTTTTTATGATCAGGCAAATGAGATACTATCATCCTTTGATGTTAGCTTACGACAATATGCAACAAAGCACTTAACAAAGGTAAACCTTACTAGTTTTTATCACATACTTTAATCTATCTAGATTACCCACTATTTCAGGGTTTCAACCTTCAAGTTTAAGCCTGAGACATTCAATGTTTTATCAGTCTGGGGTCCATCTTAAGCGAGGTGTAGTGAAGGAAGTGCATAGCAAAGAGATAATTCTGAGTGATGGAACAAAAGTTCCTTATGGCCTCTTGGTCTGGTCCACAGGAGTTGGTCCTTCTGAGTTTGTGAAAGCCTTAAATCTTCCTAAATCTCCAGGCGGAAGGTATGTGCAGCCCAGAAAGGAAAATAAAAATATTGTTAATCATTCACAATATGTGATCTCCATTTAATTGCTCTCTTTGATTGATACAGAATCGGTGTAGATGAATGGTTGCGTGTTCCTTCTGTGGAAGATGTCTTTGCCCTTGGAGATTGTGCTGGTTTTCTTGAACAAACTGGAAGGCCTGTGCTTCCAGCTCTAGCTCAGGTTAGCATTTATCCATTTTGATTTGCCAAATGATATGGATAAAGTGACCAAGTAAATAGCCAAATGAAGTTAAACTTATGCTGATCTATGATCTCCTTCTATCCAATTAGAAAAATCTCAAAGAGCGTACTTGCAGTTGAAGTTGACTTTTATTTATGTTTGAGCGTGGAATTTTACAAAGCCACTTCCTGATGATGACCCTTATGGTAGCTTCTAAGGAGGCACAATGAAGAACATTTATTGATATGCACAATCTATGTGTGAAAGATCATATGAACTGTCATTGTTCACATTGCTGAAATAGAACATAGTTTTGCTCTTAATAAGCTAGGCTTTAGTCATTCCCTGCATTGCAGCTAACAAGGCTCATGAATCAGTACATGAAAATAGTAGTTACAATCAACAAGGCTTTCTTGTCATACACTCCATAAAAGTATATTCCATTCTATGCTTGAAAAGCAAGCATCACTTAGCAATGGTTAATTATAGGTTGCTGAAAGGGAGGGGAAGTTTCTTGTGGAGCTATTCAACAAAATTGGGAAGCAGAATGGAGGAAAGGCTTTCTCTGCAAAAGGGATGCCACTTGGAGAGCCTTTTGTGTATAAGCATATTGGGAGCATGGCATCTGTAGGTGGCTACAAAGCACTGGTTGATCTACGAGAGACAAAGGTATAATATAGCATTTTTTTCTAATTCTATCTTAAATCTTTACCAGCTTCAAGAGTGTAGTTATATATTCAAAGAAATAGTTTCTGATATTGTTCTGCTTATATATGTTGTGTAGGATGCAAAGGGGTTGTCACTTGCTGGTTTTGTTAGCTGGATGATATGGCGCTCCGCATATCTTACACGTGTCCTTAGCTGGAGGAACAGGCTTTACGTGGCAGTAAACTGGGCCACCACATTAGTCTTTGGCAGAGACAATAGTAGGATAGGTTGAAATTTCATTGCAAGCAAAACCAGTTGATAGTTTTTCCTTGTTATTTTGGCTAAGTCTTTGGTCCATGCATTCATTCCTTTTGGGAAAATTACAATTTCTTCATGAAATTATCATTATTTAAAAAATATATATATACTACAACAAGTAATGTAATTTGTAATTGTAAACACATTTCAAATAAACGCTTCAATATGGTTGAATGTTAAAGTATTGTCAACCTTCCATTGAATGCATTTTTCACATTTTTCACTCATTGCAAAATTTTGTATACTACACCAAGGATATCTCTAAATAAAACGCAAAAGTAAAATTATGTATTACAACAATGAAATGATTGGATGGTATTGAAAAACAAACACCAATCTATCTCTATAGAATTAAATAATTATGAGCTTTGTACAATTGATTTGTTCACAAAATAGAAGCAACCCTCGATCACAATCCTCTCTTTTTACAGTTTCTCAAAATGGTCAAAAAATCAGTGACGAGAAAACTCAAGATAAATGAAGAACACATCGTGTAGTAATGGCGGAGAAGACAGAAGAGACACTATGAAACAAGCCCACCATAATTCCCAACTTCACTTGGCCCCTTTTCGGAATCAAACGGCCAGAAATATTGCTCTTGGACAAATAATTCTCTTAATCACCACCACTTGAACACCCATCACTTTCTTTTCCCTTCTTCTTTAACCTCTTCGCCCTCAACAACCACACACAAAACAACACAAAGCTTATCACGGTTGTACCAAGTGATTCCAAGAGTTTCCACTTATATAGAGATGAAGTGAAGTTTAGTTACAAAAAAGCCCCTTCTTTTCTACTAAACTACCACTTCTTTTCCCTTATATTGTTTGATTTCAATTCGTGATACTCTCTCTCTCTACTCTTGTGGGTTTAAAATAATTGGTCATTTATTGACAATTTTGACCTTCCTTTGTTACCACCTGCATACTTTTCTTCACTACGAGGGGTCGTGGAGCACCTCTTTTTCAGTGTTTGATTTTGACCCATGAACGTTTTAGTCAAACCACTCCTTGTCGTTTTGTGTTATTCAACATCTCCTTCACCTTATTTGTTTAACTTTCATTTCAATTGTTAATACTTGCTGATCAAGTTTCAAACTTTTTCATTATTCCTCTCCAACAATTAAAGAACTAAAACGAATCAAACAAAAATATTTGATATTTTCTTAACCAGTATTTAATATCTGCAACGTGCTATTTTATAAGGATTGAAGAAGAACAAGAAGTACAACAACACTAGTACTAATTTGTCCTCTCATACTACAAATACATAAAAATAATAATACGTATGTAAGTGATGCATGTAATGTAATAAAATAAATTATGTGTGTTGTTTGTTCATATTATAACAGGGTCAACAGTCAAATATCATCGTTCTCAAGGCTTTTGAATCGTATGCAATGGTCAACAGTAGCTAACAGGAGCAAATCCTCTGGACTTTGAATGTTTAACAAAAGCCAACATAGAAAAAGAGAAAGTGGAAAATAGTCAAAATTCTTCACTTCATGTAAATTTTAAAAAACGTTTCTTCAATTAGTAAACTACTGAAAGAAAAAAAAAATACTACCTTTCAGTCCCACGTCAAAAAAAGTGCACAAGTTTTGTCGTGATTTAAATGAAGAATAGTTGGAAGAGTTTAACATTTTTGTTAATTATTAGGTTACAATTCTGTACCGTTTAATATGAACGTGTGTGACAAGAAATTTGAAAGAAAATAACGTTGTCATTGTTCAAAGTTCAAAGAATCTGATTAAGAAAAAACTTGCCGGAGAAGATATGGTTTAGGGAAAACGACAAGACAATGATGGTCCCACGCGCCGGCTATATTTTAAAAGCCCACACCAGGCTGCGCTTTAGAAAAGCAATTTAATATGAGAAAGTTAAGAATAAGATAAACATAAATAAACCTATGTATTAAAAAAAAAAAGAAAAAAAAAAGATAAGCATGAAGTTTTTTGCAACGCATTAAAATCACGTGCACGATTGTTTGGATTAGAAAAAGAAGAAAAACGATTTTGATTTTTGCAGAATCGAAACACTTTTAGGTGTCACTTTGTCGCTTAGTTACCTGAATACCCCACTACCCATTATATGCAACCCACCTCACTAATTTCGATTCTCATTACTCATAATTAAACTCAAAAAGACATTATTACGATGACTTTTTAGTGTGTGAAAGTTAGTGAAGGAAAGGTATAAAAAAATGAGAATGAAAGAGAAGGTGGGTACTAAGTGGACTTAAAAAGGATGCGTGGATTTATTGATTTGTATTCAAAGATTAATTGCGGTGCTCTGAATCTTGCAAAGTGAAAACCCTGGATACAATGCACTGAAAGCATTAATATTTAAATAGGTAGGTTTAAGATTGTGTTGGATTGTGTTGAGGGAGCAATAGATTCTTGGAATAAAAAAATAGGAGTAGTAATAATCACAATTAATAGTAAGATATAACAGTATAAGGTGACAGTTGTTAAACTCGTTGTTAATTAATAATAATCACAATTATTCACTACTATCATAGTTAACTCCACTTGTGCTTTGTCGCTTTGCTTAGCTTAGTCATATCCTTAATCTTCACTGAAATCAGAACACTTCATCTTCAACATGACCACATTTTGACATGACCTTTCTCCTACCTCTACAAAATCTGAAAAGGACACATTTACTAAATAAATGCTCTCTCGCATTTTCTTGGCCATGCTTCTTTTGATTTAATGGATGAAGATTTGAAGTTCAGAAGACAAAAAAATTGGAGGGCACGTGCACACGAGTCAATGTTACAGTACCCTGTTTTTCTTCAACTGGTTTTCAAATCACTCTGTAATTTGTGCTAATCATGTATGTAATTAACTAAGATTAAGAATCCAATTACCTACAGTTCAGAAACCAACCCTATGCAGTACATGTTGTTGTACTTTGATCATTCAGATTTACTCAACTCTTTGTAAGAAAATTAAATAATTTATATGGATACGATTGTGTACGATGCAGTACTTGTATTTCTACTTTTCTTTCTTAAGTTTACTTCTCAGAAAAATAAATCTCCCATCTCAGAGACCAGAGCATGGTGATTAAAGTTAGTGTATTCTATTAATGGTGATTAATCTGTTACTGGGTATTTTTAAAATTAAATGCTTGCCTTGAGAAAGTAAGATTCATCCATTGTTGCAGATCCAAGAACAGAGATATAAGCAATAAAAGATGGGATGATTTCATTAGCATGAAAGAGAACAAGAGATTTACATATGAACATATGGTAGAAGGGAATAAAAAGACCCCGATTTGTACATAAGAAAGGATCAAAATTTTGGAAGCTCATCGATTCGGTGTGAAAGGGTTGAATCCTAGTGTGCGAGGTGAGAAAGTGTAGCAGAGGCTCTGGTTCTGTTGCGAGAGAAGATGGAAACAACAGAGCTTGCGAGACCCAGAACAATTCCAACCTTCACTTGTCCACGCTTTGGAATTGGACGCCCAGAGAACCTTCTGGGGATGCTTCTTCCGTTGATCATGCTACCAGCTCTTGCACCTGCCATTTCTGTTTTCTCTGTTTGGTGAAGAAGAGAATGGTGAAAAGTGAGAGCGAAGAACCTCTTAGATCCGAAGATAGAATGTGATTGTGGTTTGGTTTGGTTTGTGTTATGTTGTGCGAGTTTTCGAGATTTGAAATATATAGCATTGAGGTTGAGAAAATGACCCTGGTTTTGGAAAAGATTTACAGGAGTACCACTGACTTTGACCGTTTTGACCCTGTCTTGGTGCGGTCTTTTCTTGCTGCCCAAGGGATAGACACGACACAGAAACAGTGGACATGCAGACCAACCATGTTTCTTTAAGGAAAAAAAGTAAAATAAAATAAATAGAACAAAAGGAAAATTAGCTTTACGAAATTAAATTATATATAAAAAAGTCTTTAACTTGTAATTATGTTTTTTTATTTCTTTTTAATGGAATTAGTAAAAAGGAAACTCTTGAAGGGCTTGGATTCGTCTGGGTTCTAAAGATACTCTATATGAAGTTAAATTCGAATTTCTTTTAAGTGCATACATAATTATAATACTTAGTTTAAATTGGCTTTCTTATTAAACATTTATATGATGTGAAAGTAAAATAAATTGAGGCAAATTAAATTAATCAAAATTTATTGTATAAACTTTGAATAAGATGGTTTTTCGACTGAAATATTAAACTTTGAATAAATAATTAACCATTATTCTAAAATAGAAAGAAGAAAAGTAGGTAATAGAATCTAAAATTTATCATTTTCCATAATTGTTTAATAAAGATAACGAGTGTCCATGGAGAATAATTCTATATACAGTAGTTTGGAATATAATTGTTGAAATACACCGAAGCACAACAAGAATTCACATATAATCTCATTGTTATATGTTTAAGTAAACCAAAAATGAATAAACTAAAACGGCTATAGGAAACCAAAACATGATTTCTTTCTAAAAAAAATTCAAGATGCCCAAGAATTAACTAAAAGTTACAACACAAACAAATTAATCAAACACAACTTCGACCATCACCACCATATGATAGTAAAATAAAGTAACAATGGCAAATAATAAGCTTTTTTTTTTTACCTTTATTTAAAATTCATGGGGAGCTATACTTGTGCGAGAAAGAATCAATATTATTTTCATTATATAATCGTCTTTTTATATCTCTAGCATGTTATTACTATGTATGGAAAATGTTTTTTTACAATTTGTTGACAATTCACTTTTAGGGGTATTTTAATTTTTAAAAAACAAATTTTATATTTGTAAAGAAAAAGAGATATTGAAGGATAAAATGATGAATGCATAGTGTGTGTAAAAATTTGTTTGGTAACAAAATAATACTACCCTATTAATATATCCTTTAGAATATGGTTGTTTTAAGTAGTTTTTCTTTGAAGTCTTTCTCTAAATTAAAAAATTTATATAAATAATTATCTGCCAAAAAAAGTTTGACAAATTTCATAAATCACATCAAACTAAAATCTTATAATTTAAATTAAAGTGACCCATTTTAGACTAGGTTAATTTGACTAATGAGTTTAGATCAATCAAGATGTAAATTAATGAGTGAGACCATTTTATTAAATAATAATAAAAATAATTTAAAAAAAAACACATTCATGAATTATAATGTATATTTATTATATATACATCAAACCATTATATTAAAAAAACATATTAAATTTAACAAGGTGCTTTAAATTTGAAATTGATATATTTAATGTTTATTTTTTATTTAAATTTATTTATTTTTAAGTTAGAATATAAAAAAAAAAGGTTGAATGAGTTGGGTAGAAAACATGAATTGTGTGATTAGTTTTATATCAAGAATTGATTATAATTAATTTTTCTAACGTAAAATTGATATTCGTTTGATTTTTAAAATTAATTAAAATATAAAAGATTTATGTTAAATAAAAAGCAATTAATTTTTATTTTTACGTTGAAAAATTATTTAATTGTGATACACACCCGAAATGTACAACATCAGAAATTTCACGTTTGTTGGCAGAAACAAGGCAGTGTTTGGGGAGCCCACAGTGTCCCTGAGATGAGGATGAATTGGATTAGATACATTGCTTCCGGACATACCCCATGGCTGCTGGAACACAATTCATCAAATTAATTGGTCCACCGTTCAAATAATGAGGGCATTAAAAGCACGTTTACTATCACTCACTCACTTCTACACATGTCATCAATCAATAAATCACTTTCAATTGCATTTGCATCATCCACTCACACTATCTTTTCTACCATTTTCTTTCTTTACTTCTTTCATGGAGATATATAATAATTACTTCATACAATAAATTATACTATAACTTAACTTTAAAAATTACATATTTCTCATTTAAATCTATTTTTAAATAAGTTACTTTTATACCATGCATCCTTGCATCATTTCCTTTTTTGTATGTTTTTCCAGTGATACTTCATCCATCCAATCAAGCTTTTGTAAAAGCTTCTTACTCACTCTCACAATAATAGCCCTTTTTCTGATTTTGTTCTGAGATTCGGCTAATTGGGACAAAACAGAGTAAAACAAATAAAAATGTATTTACTATTTATGTTTTATAAATTTCTATTCACTAATTTATGTGAATTACGATAATTATTTCATTTAGTTCAGACTTTTTAACTTTTTATTTACTAATAGTATTTCCAATTTTTTTCTTTTATTTTAAACATTTTAAATTTAATTGTGTTTTAAAAATATAGTCCATGTAGTTTGACATTACTTTATTGAAATGTATGTAACACATGTTATTACATTATCACCACTAATTTGAAGAAAGAGATTATATAACTTTTTTTTAAGTTAAATGAAATTAAAAATATTAAAAAATATTGAAATTAAAATAAAATGAAAAATATATGATAATAATGAAATGAAATTGAAAAAAAAAATTATAATATTGGGAAAAAATTATTAAATCTTCAATTAATAATATTACATTAACTGTAACTTTACTTTCTTTTTATAAATTCAGTAATGAAAAATAATATTTAATAATTATAATGATTACATTTTATATATTAGAATAAATGAAACGATTTGTAAATAAGAAAAGGTTTTTATTTCGATTAAAAATTTAATCATTATACGAAACACTTACATATTAATATTAATATATATATATATATAAGTGTTTTTTTTTTTCATTTACAAAAAGAAAAGAAAAGATTTAACATAAAAATATAGTTCATAAAAATATTAATACAATATATTTTTTTTTTGGATTGTAATTCAATTGGTTAGAGCACCTCTTAAGGTAGAAGTTGCGGATTCGAGCTAGTCAATCCGTTGGATATAAATATAAAAAAAATAATCTTTTTTGTGTGTGTATTTGTAGGGAATCAAATTGATAAACAAAATTCTATTTGGGACTCCTTGGTTTTTCATTTGTTTTGCCGAAAAAAAGGAAGGAAAGGAATTTTGAACTTTCATCAAAAATAAATGTTTTAACATGTTAATTTAAATTAGAGTTAATATAAATTTTCTTTTTAGGGTACAATTTATTTTTTTTGTGTTCTTTTACTTTTTATTTTTTCTACATCATAACACTTCTCTTTTCCATGGTAGGTCACCTCAATGATAAAGTATGTGTAATAATGATTTGTAAATTTAAACAATCAAAATAACATTTAATTAGTTGGTAAGAAAGTATACGAGCATGACATTAAAAGGCATAAAGGATGACACAAACATAAAATGTGACTTCCTCAAATTTCCACTAGCTTGCTTTTATTGTAGATGTTAACAAGGACACATGAGACCTTTTAACAAGGAAGGATATCAAGTTGATGTCAAAGGCAAGAATGACAATACTTTATTAAATTATGTGAACTCGAGGTGGTAGCTAATAATCTTTTATTTCTTTTGTCCTTCTTTTATTGATAAATTTTGAAATAAAGTTAGTCAAAGTAGTGTATAATGTTATTAAGAGGAATCAATAAAGACTAGAACAAGAGCGTAATGATAAAAAGAGAGAGAGAGAGAGAGAGAGAGAGAGAGAACCATCATTATGGTATGTGTAAGAGTCTGCTCAAAATTTATGCTTCTTATATTATGTTCATGTCACTATCTAGGTTAGTTCTATCTGTCATCATGGATGATTTAAAAGTTTGTAACTAATATGCTTGGACTTTGAGACAATTCTATGTATCATCGACGTAGTAATTAAACTTTTTATGTCAATTATGTAACTAATACGAAAACTATAAACTTTTTATATATTTTGCATCTATGTTAGTTCTACAACTAACACATAAATTCCAAAATAATTGTCATAAAAAGTTCTCTTCTTAGTAATGTGAATTATCACTAAAATTTAAGATATTTTCGGTGCTTTCCAATATTTTTGTTGATTTTAGTTTCATCTTTTCTCATTATTAATATATTTATTGCCTTGATTTTTAATGGTTAGAGTTGTTAGGAGATTTTTCAAAATATTTTGATGTAAAAATTGAACTTACAAAAAAGGGAAGTTGGAACATATCATATAAACTAATAATAGTTATACATCTAGTATTCTACTATACATATACATTTACATACAAAGGTCATAAATAATTCAATATAGGATTTACAAAATAAAATTAATTCATAAGGAATATATATGCATACACACATATAAATGTCAATACAAGAAATTAAAACATGATAAATTTGTTTAGTGTTTTCTCGTGGACCTATAACGTCATAAGTTTATATACTAAATACAATTGATAGAAAACTACATAAAAGTTATAAGGGTAAGTTATTGACAATATGACAAATACATAATTCAGTCATAACTCAATTATATCACAAAGTTCAACAATCTCTATCTAATCCATTTTAAGCACTATAGATCTACAAGCGGACCTAAACTCTAATTGATACAAGATAAAATACAAATAAATGTCTTTTGAAAGACTTATATTAAACATATTTCATGAAACTAACATCTGACTCATTCTTAACCATTTTGATCAAGAGGAGAATGTTAGTTCCATAAGTCATTGTGAATTCATTGCACAAATAATTGTATACCCAAAAATGTATCTTAGTGGTGCAAGAACTCTCTGTCAACTTCTATCATATGATGTTTTAATCTACGTGATTTACACTATAGATGAAGTAAGGGTATCTCCTTTTAACAATAAATTCATGTTCTTAAATAATACAAATCATGCGTGATCTCAAATAATTCAATGTAATGTAGCATACATCAATTAATCAATAAATTATAAAAAAATAATAATATATTGGCTAATTGAATAAAAATATACATTAACTCCATTTTTTGGTCAAAAAAAAAAATACTTGATCAACCTTTATTGTATAAAATAGGGTAGTTTTGCTAAACATCCTTTGATCAAGTTGTATTTCGATCTCTTGAATAATGCTTTATATCACTTAGGCATTATATCAATGTTTGAGTAATCAAAGAGACTTTATCAACTATCATCCTCACTTGAAATACAAGTAAATTATTTGAGTGACGACACATAATTTAAGGGACAAGGACATTGCCCGAGTGGTACACCATGCTAATACTTATAAGGGTTAAATATGTTTTTAGTCCCTCAAGTTTCAGTCAATTTTAGAATTAGTCCCTCATCAAAACTTTATACCAATTTAGTCCTTCATCTTTCAAAATGCGTGAATTTAGTCCTTTTAACCAAATTTTGTTAAGTTTATCTGACGTTTCAAACACATTTTATGATAG
>Ga0099823_1003938_pt1 | contig 14332 bp, 4 predicted proteins | sample CowpearedBW_FD_76831 | JGI IMG/M metagenome (GOLD analysis project Ga0099823, IMG submission 76831) | Root nodule microbial communities of legume samples collected from California, USA - Cow pea red BW | ecosystem: Host-associated > Plants > Roots > Nodule | place: USA: California | collected...
ATATTCGAAACAATCATCATCGAAGTGAATTTAGAAAAGAAAAATAAAATTGGACTGGATGGGACCCTGATTACATTAACGTTTGTCAATGTATGATACCATTAATTATGTTTATTAACATGAACTGTTTTTATACATGTGCAGAATCTATGAAATATTAGTATACTCTATTAAGGGATATATAAAAAAGTTGTTTTTAATATACTTAAATATTACAAAGTTTTAATTACTTTGATCCTATTTAATGTTATTATTTAAAGTTCACATTTTACAATGATGTATAATATAAAGAAAGTTGTTATTTGTGACAGTCAAGCCATCTCCTATTAGATCATAATTAATACGTAGTTTCAGGCTTAAAATATATGTCTCAATGATAAATGTGTTAAAAATTTCACAATTCAAAAATTTAAGATATATAAGTTGATAAGTTGATGCAAAATTTATCTTAAAATTTAATTTTATGAGATTAAGGTAAATTAAAATCGATTTTTTAATAATAAATGTAAAGATAGTTAATTTATAGGTTTAGAGGTAACGCCTTAAGTTTTGTATCTTCGTCAACACCACAGTCGATCTGAGCATGCACTTGTCTGCATTTCTAGTCTCCATTCTCAAACTATATAGTTTCATGTACATTCTTAATGTACAATAGCTACCTAAGTTATATTTATTATGCCGAATTAATTTTGTCAGATGTTTAAATCAGTGAGATGTCAATCCACTTCATGTCTCATTGTATTAGTAAATGTGATTAAGTTACTTATTTACATTAACAACCCTGCTTTCACTTTATTCTTGATTTATTTACACTTCATTTCCCCCTCTAAGTTACTTATTTATATAAACTACGTGCGTGTTATCTCAACCAAATGCACTCTTAACGAAGAATAAACAAATTTGGTGATGTATTTGTGTCCTCTCAACCAAAGACACTCTCAACGAAGAATAGAAAAAAAAATGGGTATCATCAGCCATGCTAGGTGTGGAGAGACCTGAAAAGACAACCTATGTGATGGTGTTTCAAAAAGGAGCTTGCAAAAAGGGCAGCCCCAAAAAGTGAAGATCGAAACCCTGATTCCAATTTCATATGTAGTAAAAGTTTTCAAACACATCTTTCCTTTTTGGACTCTTCCTCTAATTTCAACGCCATAAGAGTCTACCACCGGCCTCTGAAAGGTCAGTGTCCTACACCTTCAGGACCTTCTCTTCTTTTCTTGTACCAATGAAAATTAGAATAAAGAATAGTTTTAATGTGGATAAGTGTGATATCTTCCAATGTTATAAGAGAATTTTAATGCTTCAAAAACTGCAGCAATTATCACCTTGTTCATTTATTTGATTATTTAACTAGTTTTTTCAGACACAAAATTTGTAATGATCTTTTATTTCGGTGTGTGTTTGATGAAAACTTATAATCCTTCAATAAAACAAAGACATAAATACAAATAAAGCAATAAAATTCAATATGAATATCCCATGAATACATACATATGCAATATCAATTACTCGGAAACCCTAAAACTTCCCTTAAACAGTAGTCATCAATGGATCCAAAATCATCAAAAAACCCTTCCGGCAACTCCTCGTCCCCAAAGCAATTACCCAATCCAAATCCACTTTCGGTCGTCAGCATTGGATTTTCTTCATCACACTCCGCCACTTGCTTCCCTTTATCCTCTTCGTCGCACGCGAGCGCAGGCGCGTGGCCCTCAAACAGCGCAATGTGGCCGAACAACTTGTCCTTCCTCGAGAACGTGGTCCCGCACGTGCACTTCCACCTGCACTCTCCGCAGTGCTTTGCGTGGCTTTTCAAATCCGAGAGCACCGAGAAGTGCTTCTTGTGGCACCGGGTGCACGAATACATCTTTGGACAGTGGCTCCGCTTGAAGTGATTCTTCAAGCACACCACCGACTTCAGCGGCCGGAACCGCCGGTGGAGCTTGTTCCGGTTGCAGCCTTCGAACGGACAAGAGAACCGCATCGCGCGCCGCGCCGCGCCGGTTTCCGACGGCCTCGCCAGTGCCTCCGGAGTCTTGAACTGGTCCCCGTGCGCTCGCATGTGCATGCGGAGATTCGCGTCGCGCCGGAAGCCTTTCCCGCAGATCTCGCAGAAGTGGATGTGCTCCGCGAGGAGTTCCACGGCGTCGAGCTCCACGATTTCACAATCCACGACATCGTCTTCGACGCCGTCATCGTCCTCGGGAGGTTCGAGTTTGGAATCGAGTAGTTGCTTTGTTTTATCGGTGGCGGATGGTTCAGGCTTCGGATACGACGACGCATCTGGTGTGACGGCGGCGGTGGAATGTTGGGAGTAAGTTACGAGGGCGGCACCGTTGACGATGATTTGGTGGATGGATGAGATGATGTGGGTGGAGACCATAGCGATTTGATCGGTGGTGAGAGGAGTGTTGGTGCTGATGGATTGAGATAGGAAGTGCTGTAGAGAATCAATTCTGGTCCGAACCTGGGAGAGGTTCTGAAGCGGAAGCTGAGGGTTTGCAGTTGTATTCGGATCCTGGTCGTTAAAATTTAGGGTCGGATCTGCGTTTGGGTTGAAGTTGAAATTGGACATGATTTCGATTAGGAAGTTCCAAGGCAAAGGGAAAGAGGGGAGAAAGAGGGTGCGGGATTTGGGATTGGGTTGTGTTTGTGTTGCTGTGAACTCACATGGATTCAAGTTAAACCAACTATTTGCGTTGACCCTTTAAAATTTAAGAAATTGATGCAGAGAGACACCTGGGCTACAATGCTGGTACACAATTATAGAGACAAGGAAGGTCTAAACTATATTTTATATTTCACTAGTTTTTTGTTGTGTAAATTAAAAAAGATAACAAATTTCATGAAATAGGTATAAATTTAAAGAAACAAATTTATTGAAAGTAATATATTGCAACATTATTCATAAAATAACTAATGTTTTAGAGAAAAAAAAATACTAAACTTCAACTAAATTCCTAACCCATCCAACTTGTTTTATGAATAACTTATTTTTCATGAAAACAAAAATAAAAATTGGGAAATTAACTTCTCTAAACATAGTCTAGTAAAAATCAGATACTTCAAGTTTTCTTTAGATGCGAGTTATCAATTAATTTTTGTAAATAATTGATCTGTGTCGAAAAAAAATTATCACCTTTAGTGTAGTTACGTTTTCACAGGATTCAAATTTGGTACACTGTTTACGAAATCTGAGACTAGTTATTTATTTAGGTCACCAACAAAAATTTATATACATAAACAAAAGTTCCAATAATCTTTATCGCTCAGCTGTTTTTAGGATTAAAATGGTAATTTACTTTATACAGAGTATAGATAAGTATCAAAGTTTTGTTTTCAGAATATTAATCACATTTAATATATATATATATATATATATATATTACTAATTTCAAGTTGTTCCAACATTTCTTTTAGACAATTTTAACGAAAAATTAATAAGAAAAAAAATCCCTTTTACAATCAAGGATTTAATAACTCAAATTTGGGATTAATCTCCACAATTTAAAAAAGTTATCCCTTCTATTTAGATAATTAGAAATTGCTTCCTAGTCAATTCATGTTTGGTTTGTATTAATATTGCCAAACACTATTTTACGTGATTTTTTTTTTTCGATATACTCCTTTCAATGATATTTGGACCGATAATGTTTGGTTACAAAAGCTAAATCTTTTTTTGATCAGACTATATGGATTCAGAACACAATTTTCTAATTAGGTGGGTAAAAAAAATGTACCCAACGTGAGGGATAAAAATACATTTAATTTTGTTGATTATAAAATTTTTTAAAGTTCAATATAATTAAGACCTTTGATTTTCGGCCATTGACTTTGACCATATACAATAATGGATGTCCATTATCTCGCCTTCATTCTATATTGCATGTCACTTTCTTGACTTCAAGTAGTTAAAAACACAGAAATGATTTTTTGTTTTTTTGTTCATTGATTTTCCCGGGCGTAAGATAAACTCTCAGTCAAGAAAAATATGTTAATTTATTGTTATACTCCTCAACTTGATTAATAGAGTTATTATTGAACTAAATCCTTCATTTATTATGTGTTTACATTGTTATTATATTGAACATGATTCTGTTATTCTAACATAATTTTTCTTTTATTTTTTTACAATGTAAAATAAAATATATTCGTTGAACGCAATTTTGACTATTTTCCACACGTATTCTTATTCACCTAAATCTTAAGACATTAAATATTTTACCTTCCCACCAATTTCTCATATTCTTTGAAAATGTAAATAAGCGATTTTTTTTTAACTACTCTCTTCTTTCCTATAAATAATTTAAATATTTTTTTATCCTGTTTATTTAAAAAATGGCCTAAATTTGAGCTATAATAATAGCTTTATATATGATACAACCACATTTCTTTTCAAGTTAAGTATAGCTTTTCTACAAACTTTACTAAATTAATGTGTTTGATATTTTCAAAATATATAAACGGTTTAATATTTCTTACAATGACAAATGAGGAAAAAGACATAATGCGTATTGAAAATGATACTTGACAAAATTGGTCAACTAAAGAATGGAAATGAATTAAAATGATAAGTTTTAAATAGGACTCTTCCCTTATTGATTGCATTTGATTATCACGACGATTATTATTAGTATGGAGTTTTGTGTATTTGGAGAATAGCGAAAAATATTTACAAATTATTTATTGTCTCAAATTTCAAGAAGCATGAGAACTTTCAAAGTGAGAATCATTTAATTTAGTAGGATTCGTTTTTGGAATTATTTTTGTTTTCACATACGATTATAATATTTTAATATCATGTTTATTAAAATAATATTATTAAGAATAATTATCGTATTTAAAATATTATTTGTTTTGAATTTGCTCTTAAAATGTGTTTGAGAGATTAAAGAAAAATGTGTATATAAATTATTTGTAGTCTCGACTGTTAAAAAACATTAAGTGTACTGATCAATCAATGGCAAATAGACTTTAAAAAGCATTAAAACTATAAATTATTATGTTATATTATTTTAATGAATACTTTTATTTTCTGTATTGATTTTTCATGGTTGGGGTAAGAAGTGGTCTTTCCTATTTTTTTATTTTCTTCTTTTAGGTAGATCCGGTGGAGGTTTTTCGTAAAACTATGTTTAATTTAATGTTAATCTCGTGGCTAAGCTCGCATGTCTCACAAGTAAATGGGAAGGTTCGTCTCTTTCGTTGCCGAATGGTTCATATCCTATGCATCACCTATTTGAGTAAAATAATAGGTTATATTACATCACTAATTTTGGGTAATTAAACGGTTCAATGTTTTAGTTTCATGTTTGTTAACTTTTAAAATATATAAACGTGAGAAATAGATTATTTGACAAATAATTCTTCCTTGATCATATATATATATATATATATATATATATGATTGACACTGATAATATTATTTTAACAAATTTAAAATTTGAACAATACTAATAATTAATTTCTAATTCAATACGCATATGTTGTTAGTAATGAGAAATTAATAATTGTATTTACATTATTTTGATATTCATACAAAAAAGTATATATGTTCTTATCGGACTTAGAAATTTTTAAGATCATTTAACATTTTAAACTCCGATGATTCGGTTTCTTATCTAAATTTTCATTTATAGTTGTTGGCCTCAATCAATTCTTGATCTTCTCAAAAGGTTGTTGGTCCTCGTTGAAAAAAATATAGTAACTCTCAAAGCTTCTCCAACTATCAAGTCAAAAAGAGTATAATCTTAAATTCTAGTTGTATTATTATCAATTTAGAGCAAACCTTATAACTACTACCTATTATTCTATTTATAGGAAAGGTTGGTGGGGCTTTACCATAAAAGGATTAGTAGAGGTTCAATTGTTGGAGATTCATATTCATTGGAAATAAGACAACTTACAATATATAAGTGGATGTAATTTTCACTATACAAATCAATCTTATGGGTGTTTAGTGAGACTTAAAATTCACTAGTTAGCGAAGTACCAAAACCACGAGTTTTAGCATATCTTAACCCAACAACTGCCTAATCTTGTTTACTTGCCTTAACTATGTTTTACATGTGTTTATGGTGATGTCCTTTTGAGGTTGATTCGTGTGGTTCCCAATTATTGGACCGCACACCTCGGATAATGATTGTCTGGTAATTGGTCGATAACTATATCATCAACGATAACAAAATATAATAATAATAAAAATAACAATAATAATAATAATTATATCATAACATATTTTATAATATTTTGAAGATATAATAAAATATAATTATAAATTACTTTAATTTTGTTTGTCATTTTTTAAAGTTCTCGTAATTATTTAAATAAATGTTTTCAATATAATTTCATTGACTACCAAATTTATTCCTAAAGATTTATAAAACATTTCATTTTGTTTACGAATATTCCAGAATATAATTAAATCCTATGGAACTAACTTTTTTTTTTCATTTTTCAAATATTATCAAGTGTAAAACATAATTTTCTAAGTTTAAATCTATTGATAGGACAGTTATTTTAGGATACCTCATCATTAACATGTGACACTTTTTTTTTACTACACCTGTATTTTTGTAAATCTTATTTGGTGTCAATTATATTGTTTAATGTGAAAGTATGCATTTTTTATTTCAATATATTTGTAGTTTGGAAAAGGTAAAATAAATTTATTTAATTTTCCAAATTCAAAATTGATATTTGAAGTTATTGTAATTTAAAATATGTTTGTTTTATCTTTCTTTTGAAAACCCTGTCAAAAAATTGTTGCTTATATAGTAATTGCAAGCTGTTCATATGATAATTTGTTTCAATTTTATATTTTTATTACTACACATTCATTTTTATTTTAAAATTATTTAAATATAAGAATAAGAATATTGATTCAAATTATAAACTTTGAAATTGGAGAAACTAAACAAATATTGAAACATTTTTTATATGAAAGCACACTTGAATTTGAAAGTTGATGCTTAGAACCGTTTTTACACAATCTGTCACGTCACGGATATTGTGGAGGGCAATAGTGGCGCGTTCTAAAACTGTAATCACTTTTTCCCCTCTCCTCTTATTTTCGCAAGATTTTTCTCAAACGCCGTTTTGCTTTGCATTTTCTCCATTGCTTCGCCATCTCCATTCGCTCTTCCTCCCAACCAAACCCTCCTTGTCTCTTTTTCTCGCCACTTCCATTGATAACAGAAAGGCATCTTCCTGCGCAACAAACCCTAGCGATTCGAAGCTACGCGCGAAGAGAGGAACAGCCATTGAACCTTCGGCGATGGCGGTGTGCGACGCGATTCACTGAGTTGAACCGGATAAAGATCTGAATCGCGGTGATCGGTTCGACGCGCTCATGGGTGCTGCGGGTTCCAAGCTCGAGAAAGCTCTCGGCGACCAATTCCCCGAAGGGGAACGCTACTTTGGCCTCGAGAATTTCGGCAATACTTGTTACTGCAACAGCGTTTTGCAGGTCTTCGCCGATTCTCACTTATTAATCCGATTTCGAATTCGTTTGTGTTATTTGGAAATCGCCGATTAATTAATTAATTAATTATTATATGGCTGATTTGGTTTTTATGGTTCTCTTTGAGAAATTTTGATGACTGTGTTCTCTGAGTTGTAAACTTGTAAGGAAAACGATGTCGTCGTGAAAGAAGGTCAATGTGTTTAACTTTCAATAGTTTGGTTCATGAATGAATATGTGAATAGGCATTTTTACTTGTTTGCCACGGGATTTTTTAATGTAAATAAGAAATTACCAAGGATGGAATTGAAAGACGTAGATAAACGTTTGAGAATCGTCTGTCATACACGCCTTCAAAACCCCGTTCCTCCTTGAATTTTGTTTTCGTGTGAATGAGCAAATTGTTTCCATTGACTGAAAAAGTGGATTGTCATTTTCTTTGAGTATTGCATTAATGTATGTGCTTTGTTTTCCTTGTCTTTAACTTGAATTTGGTCTACTCAATAAATAGCAGAAATAATTGTCATTTCTGATAATTGGAAAGAATACTGAAAATTGTAGACGGCATACCAGCCATTCAAAATAGATAGACAAATGTCATGGGATTTGTCTTACCTTCCAGCAGCGTAAAGTCTTCCAATTCTGATGAATTATGTTTCGATATCAGTAGTTTGTCACATATACTAGGTTGGAATTTGAATACGTCGTAACCATTTTAATAGTTCTACACAAAATTAGTCTTTTTTACTCTGTCTGCAGGCACTATACTTCTGTGTTCCTTTTCGAGAACAATTGCTAGAGTATTATGCAAATAACAAGAGCTTGGCAGATGGTGAGGAAAATCTTTTGACTTGCTTAGCCGACTTATTTTCACAGGTAAAATTTGGTTTTTCTTTCGTGAGACCTCTTCACAGTTCTTACATGATTGAGTGGTGCATGATTTGCTATTAGTTTGTGTTATCTTCACGACAAAACAGGCGTTATATCTTTCTTTCTCCAGCTAATGCTCTTACCTGCTTATTTTTTTTTTCATGCTACTAGGTTAACCTATATTGTTTGGTTTGGTATAGATAAGTTCTCAGAAGAAGAAAACGGGTGTTATTGCTCCCAAACGATTTGTTCAGAGGTTGAAAAAACAGAATGAACTCTTCCGTAGCTATATGCACCAGGTATGTGCTTTAAACTTAAACTGACAAGAATGGGCACTCAAAGCAGATAGAGATTACTCTAGAAATTTGAAACTTAGTTTTCTTTACGGTAATAACACAGAATGTTTGTAGGTGTACAGTACTAGGCTATGTTTATGTGTCTGCATGTTTTTGATCCTATGTTTGCAGACGCCTTTTGTGTATGTCCCTACTTAGCTGCTCGTGAGTAGTTTTCTTTACGGTAATAATACAGAATGTTTGTAGGTGTACAGTAATAGGCTATGTTTATGTGTCTGCATGTTTTTGATCCTATGTTTGCAGACGCCTTTTGTGTATGTCCCTACTTTGCTGCTCGTGAGTTGCATCCAATCTAAATATTAGTCTTAGCATTTTATTGCCACTGGGGCACTATTGATAGCAAAATGGTTTAGATTTATATCTTGTAGCGAAACTTGAAGTTGAAGGCTTGGTTAATGACCGGAACTGAGAGTTATGGGCTAGATCTTAGCGAAACTTGAAGTTTGAGGCATGGTTAATGATCAGAACTGAGAATTATGGGCTGTGATACTGTAAATTGGATTCTTGAATTAACCTTGTGCAGAATGGTATTATGTATTATAAACTTACAATTGTAATTTGTGTTCTTCTTATTAATCTTGATTGTATAATTGTGTTTTGAACTTGTTAAAGTGTTAGATACATGCGCTAGTCTTTTGAAACTTGGAGCATTGCACCTTGATTTAATTGATCTTCCAGCTTGGTTCATCGGGTTAAATAATTACAACTTGTTTTGTTCAAAATAAAGGGTTTATACATCTCAATTTGTTTTAGTTTATACCATTTATTTATAAATGTATTGTTAACTCTGTTTACTGGGTCAGTGTACTGTTTATTGCACAATGTCTCTTATTCTTCTAGTTTTTGTTTTTGAAAACACACACACACACACACCATTTAAGATTAGAAAACAATAATGTCATTGTGAATCTACTCTATTTTTTTGGTAGGATGCTCACGAATTCTTGAACTTTTTGCTAAATGAACTTGTTGACATTCTGGAGAGAGAGGCCAAGGCTGCAAAAAATGATCAAGAAACATCACCACCTTCTGAAAAGGCTGCAAATGGACCTAATAATGGTCTACCTAATGGCTCTAAAAAAGAGCCTTTAGTTACTTGGGTGCACAAAAATTTTCAGGTGATTTAATGTCTTTATTTTAGTATGTTGTGTTAAACGTAAGGGTTTGGACACAAACTATAAGGTTTTATTGATAGAATTCAGGAATTAAGCCAGAATATATGATGACACTAACAGAGGCCCACCAAGTCGTCACTCCTTAAAACCAACTATAGCAATTGAATATGCACACTCCTAATAATCTGTCACATATCCTATTTATGGAATCTATGTATAACTGTTATAAAACATGGTAAATAACTCTTTCGCAGTTACTTAACTTACAATAGCTTCCAAGCAGCACCCGATAACTGTCCCACTGTGTTGTTTGTGCAAAGCTTGGAATATCTATAAACTTGAACTTTGTATTGCATTAAATCTATTGCACTCCCTCCCTCTCGTCACCCTTTAGGAATCTCATTTTTGTGAATTGTTTTGGTCAGGGAATTCTCACCAACGAAACTAGGTGCCTGCGTTGTGAAACTGTGACAGCTAGGGATGAAATATTTTTTGACTTGAGCCTTGATATTGAACAAAATAGTTCAATTACGAGTTGTTTGAAGAACTTCAGTTCAACGGAGACATTGAATGCTGAAGACAAATTTTTTTGTGACAAGTGCTGCAGGTATAAACTTGACTTCTAACTTTGATTTTATAATTACCTGAATACTTTTGTAGCGTCAGCTGTTACACACGGCTTCATAAGATCGATTGTGAAAGAAAAGGGTCAGTTCAGCTAATTTGAATTATGTGCATAGCTGAACCTTTCTATTGCTTGTTTAAGTGAGGATTTTTTTTGGTTATGAAGCAGAGATTTCAAATGGCTTATAAGTTATATATTATTTGTTGGCATATTGTCATTCCTTTTAATTAAAAATAGATTGCTATAAATGATTTTTTACTAATACTATGACGTCATGTTTCTGGGTAGTGGGCAAAATATAGATGAGGTTTGATAGTTGTTAGTGCGGTGTGTAAAAGACCAATGTAGTATCGTCTGTTTTATTTTTTGTCTGTTTACTGGTCTGATAACCAAGGTGTGAACTTTCTATTATTATTATTATTAGTTTGCAAGAAGCTCAGAAGAGAATGAAGATAAAGAAACCACCTCACGTCTTGGTCATACACCTTAAGCGTTTTAAATACATTGAACAGCTGGGACGCTACAAGAAGCTGTCTTACAGGGTTGTCTTCCCTCTAGAGCTGAAATTAAGCGATACTGTTGAAGATGCAGATATTGAGTATTCTCTATTTGCAGTAGTTGTTCATGTTGGGAGTGGGCCCAACCACGGGCATTATGTAAGCCTTGTGAAAAGCCACAACCACTGGTTATTTTTTGATGACGAAAATGTTGAGATGATTGATGAGTCTGCTGTTCAGACATTTTTTGGGTCATCGCAAGAGTATTCCAGCAATACAGACCATGGTTACATTTTGTTCTATGAGAGCATTGGCTCCGGTAACAGGAACTAGAAGGAGGAGCCTAACGAGTTTTAGGTACTTGAATCATTTGGACTTGTGTTTTTCATCTGTTTATGGTTATTTATTTTTCTTTATTTTATTAAACCTGCTTGAGGAGTTATACGCGATTTAACGAGAGGATACGGGTTGTGAAAATGTATACTTAGCGGTCGACATGTACAGTGGATAGTGGAAGCACTGTCCTTTCCCCCTTCTTTCTTTTCTTTAGCAATAAGAGCAGTGTATATCAATTTCGCCGACAGTGTAATCACGATTTTAATCGTTAAATCAATAGAAACACAATGAAATGTCAAGTCCTGTCCTGTCTGATCAGTATTTAAGTTTTACTGGGATGGACCTAGCTTTGTTTTGAGGAGTTATATGTAGTAAATAACTGAATATAACTTAATCGACATGTATAATTCAAAGTTATATTGTAGTATTTTTTTTATCCGTGAGTGCGTAAATAAAATTTGACGTTTTTTATCCGTTTATTATTTTCATTTTTATTCTAACAACTTACTAATCAGGAGGGCAATTAGGGTAGCCATGCCTACTGCATCAACAAAGAGAAACCAAGTTAGGTTGGGGCCAACTCACCACAATCAATTTTGCCCAATTTTACACAATCTAATATATAATTTACCGTAAAAAATTTAGATATGCATAGAATAAGTATAAGGATTTAAAATTAATCGAGTCCTATCGGATAATTAATCCAAAACCTAAAATCAAACGTTAAACAATCTACTTAAATGAAAATCTCCTGACTCCAAATTCTTTTGAACAATTATTAAAGAGCGGCATTAATATTTAGAATTACAATGTTCCATATCGATAACATCTGTATTTACACTGGTATATATATAAAAAATTCAGTCATAATGATTTCTTTGTAACTAAAATATTAAGGAAATGATTTTTTTTCCTTTTACTGATTAGCAAACATAGAATCCAAATGGAATAAGGTTTCCGGTGACAGCTTCTGCACTGTCATAATTGTTGGAAGGTGGATCCAAGATTGTCTGAACTGAGATTGTATTTGAGAGACTAGTGACCATGGTAGCGTGGTGTTGTCATACTTGTGTTGTGTTAGGCTGTAAATCATATTGCTCTTTATTTTTCAAGTTAAAAAACGAGGCTCAAGTACGAAAATGGGAACCTCTGTTCTCTAACTGTTTCTTTGCTGGGTGGGGTGCTTTCATAATCACATTAAAGCATTCTGCTCTGTAAATGCTACACTCGTCTGTACTTCACCTCACTCCACGTTTTAATGTCTGTCAAGGGGGGATCACAACGCTCTCTATATTTTTCATTATAAGAATGCAAGAACTGCCTTTCTAAAAACACTCTAATATTTTATTCCAGATTTGATTCACACATCTTATACTTTTATTACACTCTGTATACAACAATATCACATTTTAATGTTATGCATTTTCTTCTATAAATTGTTTGTCGGTAGTTGAAAAATTAAAAGATGTACCGCATTCTCCTTTCCTCCTAAACATCTAATTTCAAGTTATATCGGTTAAAATATGACAACTCTTCGGCTATCTCCATTCTTCAATAACCCTGCATAAACAAAAGTTAAGCTCTTGGAGGTTTACTTCTAACAAGTGCATGCAGACATGAGAAGAATATGTTCCGTCCAAAACTTCTTCAAGATCAAGACCTCATCAAACTACCCTCTTCCTTCACAAATATCTGAAAAATGCAATGCCTACAAGACTAGGCTTTACTATTGTCTAGTTAAAGTTAGAAACATTTAGTCTGTGCTGTGTCCTTTAGAAATATATATATAAATTTAGAAACACTTAGTATCCACCGTTTTATCTTAAGGCATTAGGTCTGGTAAAGTAAGATATGAAATGAAGTGATCTAGTTTGGCACGTACACGTAGGATCCTGTTATATGCATAGTCCCTTAAAGATAGTTATGTATATGTATACCTTAAAATCTGAAATTTGAATCCTATCCACAGAAACTCGCTGTCTGAAACCTATTGATTTGTTGACTACACCTTGGCCAAAAGGCCTAAACTTTTCTGAAACCTTTCACCTGTTTGATTCTTATCTTCTTCTTTTGGAATCACACTCATGTGTTTGATTTATTTCCACCCAAACCAATTTCGCTTTGATCGTAGAATTGGATAAACAAGCAGAGAGCCAAAGTAGAAAAGGGAACAAACATTGAAAGCAAAAGATAACAAAAACTTTGGACCACACCACAAGGTGTTCGGGTACCGTCCTATTCTGGACCAGTTCACCCTCTACTACTATAACGACTTATATTGGTGTACTTTGATGGAGTGAGCTACATGAGAAAAAGTCTTTCTCGTTCACACCTTGAAAAGTGCAAGACACAAGAAGTATATGAAAAACCAGAAATATTTTGGATACATCAATACAAACAGAGAGGAAAAAAATAATAATATTTTAGATCAATGAATATTTAAATTATTTCTCAGCATTTATTTTCTCAGCAACCACTCTATTATTTTCATGTTCACTTCTCCCTTATTTCCCTCAACCACACAAGAAACACCTTGAACCGCTGCTATGATTCAGAAAGGTTTGTGCATTCCAATGAATTATTTATTTCAGTTTCATTACTCACGTCTCTTGTCAGGTGCAACAAAAGTCCAAACTCAGCTGAAGAATGCGTTCTGTATACAAAATTTGCAGTAATGAAACCATAATGCACAAGCAAGCAAACCAACATGTTACATTTTAATTATATCATATGATTTCCATGACTATGATACTTTGACAAATTTCATTAAGGTGCTGCCGTGTGCATTGTTTTGTTAACAAAACTTTGCTTTCCGATATCATGTTAATATTTTGTTTATGGATAACAGACATTCATTAGCAAGATGTAATTAGATATGTGTAGAAAACAAGACTGACATATAAATAAATTAAATTATTAAAATAATCAAGACCTTGAAACATGCCAGGGGTGCGCATTATATAAGTGGATCACTGAAATCTGCATAACGGGTCAAGCCTTAGCCAGCCGAGAGATGATGTGGGAGTTCAAGTTTTGAATGAAATATATATTTTAAATTTAATTAAACTTAA
>Ga0099823_1003943_pt1 | contig 14325 bp, 5 predicted proteins | sample CowpearedBW_FD_76831 | JGI IMG/M metagenome (GOLD analysis project Ga0099823, IMG submission 76831) | Root nodule microbial communities of legume samples collected from California, USA - Cow pea red BW | ecosystem: Host-associated > Plants > Roots > Nodule | place: USA: California | collected...
ATAAAATTAATTTTGGTTAATTTTTGTGTACTTAACAAATTTACATATTTTATTTATTTATTATCATAAAGATAATTTCATTAATTAATAAATTCTAAATGCAGGTGGGTAATTACAGATAAAGGAGGTTTCAACCCTCCACAAAATAATAGACACCAATAGAAGAGGTTAAAACCCTCCACAAAATAACCTCTGTAATATAACTCGGATACCAGGGGTTACTCAAAACCTCCACAAATAACTTGTGGCGACTCTAAATGTGGAGGTTTAAAAAACCCCCGCAAATTAATTTGCAGAGGGTGAAAACCTCCATAGATTGAAAAAAAAACCTCCACTAAATAATAATTTTTTTGTGGTGTGATCTCTCACAGAACAAGGTTACTATCTTATTATGATTTATTTATGTTAGATTGATGATTATATTTAGGATGTTTCTCTCAAATTAAGTTTATCCCAAATTAGTATAAATCCTAATTATGATTTTAGGGATTCTTTTATGAAATTCGTATGAACCTTATTTATAATTTTCCCAAATTATTATAACCCTTATGAAATTTAGGGATTTTGTGTTTTTCGCTGCTTATGGTAATTTTTTTTTAAGTTTTGAATTTATACCATGTTGCTTATTTAATTAAAGTGGTATGAGTTTTGTTATGTTTTGCATTGTGATAATTGTGATTTGTGAATATAAATTTTATTTTTTAAATGGACGAGAGGTGATAAATTTATATTAGAAAGATTATGATAAAGAGTAAAAAAAATGATTCTTTTTTTTTAAAAGGAAGGTTTGTGATAAAGATGAAAAAAAATGCATCTACGTTAATAAAACTTTAAAAATTTCATGAAAACCAAGAACTCAAGACAATGAAAAATAAATCTCTAAAGTTCTTTGAGTTACATATAATGAATTTAAAAAATCATTAGAATGCGATATAGGAAAAGCGTCCTCAAATTTGACAATACCACCAAATCAAATTGATGAGGTACGAAGGGCTTATCTAAAATGGTATTCATGGTGTGGTATCATGATATAATAGCATGATATAATAGCGAATGATAATCATAATTTTTTGAATTCTACTATTGTGTGTGCTTGTTTTAAGCAGAGGAAATGAAGAGAAAAAATGAAGAGCTTTTTTTCTAACTAAAAAAAATTATATATAACAAATATAATTTGGCACCCCTAAATTTTTTGTTCAAGTTTCGCCACTATTTGTCTATACACTAATTAAATGAGTCTACCAAGAGACACTAGACGAGTATGTCTACACATTGATTAAATAGTCTAACAATATACATTAGACAAGTTTGTGCATTCACATATTAAATGATTATACCAATAAACACTAGACGAGTATGTTTATACATTGATTAGACAAATCTAACAATATATATTAAATAAGCATGTGCATACACAAATTAACCAGTGTATGGACATATTGTGTCCAAACACTAATTAAACGAGTCTACGAACAAACACTAGACGAGTATGTCAATACATTGGTTAAAAAAGTCTAATAATATACATTAGACAAAGTTGTGTATACACAAATTAAACAAGTCTAATCTCATGGAATAACAAAAATCAAGCATGTGTGGCACTCTCCACTACTGAAGCTGAATACATAGCAACTAGACATGGATGTGCACAAGTCATATGGTTGACAAATCAACTCATGGACTGATGAAGAGCCTATAGGCCCATATCATGCTCAAGGCCCAATCTTAGGCCTACATGCATCTCAAGCCCAAAGCCCACCAAGAAGCCCAATAACAAGAGGCATGCTTAGAAGGATCCAAATGGGATTGCCTCAAGAGGATCAAATTCATCATTGGCTTCCTATGCTATTCTCATGGGCTAAAGAAGACATCAAAATATGAGAGCACACATTATTGGAGCATTAGAATAGCTTTTATTTTGGGCCACATGTTAGGCCATGTTATAGAATAAAAATACTAAAGTACTTTATTGTTTAGTTTCAAAATTGGGCAAATGCAAGCCCAATTCAAATCCCTTGGCCAAGAATGATCTTGGAGGACAAGGCTTTGGAGAGCCTCTTGTCCACTTGGTGTATGCAAGAAGAGTGTAACTTTGCCACATGGCATTAGATTCCTTCCTCTTTTGCATCACATGACCTACCTTTGTGCTTCTTCTCCAAGCTACATCTCCATTTCATTTGATGATACATTTTCATTTCATTTGGCCAGCCATGATTCCTATAAATGGGGTTCTACTATTGTATTTGGTTACTTTGGATTGGTAATAGACTAAGTGTTGACAATACTCCACCTATTACCTCTAGAGTCACTTTGGTAGACTAGTTTCTACCAAGAACTCCTCTAGCCTCCTTCCCTAGAATAGATTTATCTTCTAGGTTTCCTCTCCATTTCACCTTCATTGCTTCAAGAGCCTCCAAGCTTGAATCCACTCCTCCATTTCACTCCATTTCCACTACAGCCATGGACCTTCTCCTCTTCATTTTCATGCTACAAGGTCCATCAAGGACTATGGTGTAAAGCTAAGCAAGGTACCCTTGTATTATGATAATACTAGTGCCATCAACTTAACCAATAATCCAATACAACATTTTAAAACCAAGCACATAAAGAGTAGGTATCATTTCATAAGAGACCATGTTCAAAAGGGAGATTGTGAAATTCAAATTGTTAAAATTGAAAATTAATTGGCTGATTTGTTTACAAAACCATTAGCTAGAGATAGATATAACAAGCTAAGAACTGAACTAGGCATATAAGACATGAAAAATGTGTTCTAATGTGTTTGTAGCATGTTAATTTTATGACATGCATCGATCTCATTAAAATAAGCTAATGTGGTATGTCGTATTTAGCTTGTTGATTTTTCATTTTTATGTGTTGATTTTACTTAAAACAATCTCTGTTTGAAAAAATTTGATCTTTCAAACTTTCAGTTTGTTGATTTTACAAATCTAGACATTCATATCACTTAAATAGCTATTGCATACAAAAATCATGATCTGTTAAAATTTTTCAGTCTATTGATCTTGTAAATCTATGCATTGATTTTACTTAAGATGCCACTGTATGCAGAAAACACAATTTGTCTCAAATGTTAATATGCTATTTTTACAATTCTATGTGTTGATTTCATTAAACTAGTATCTGAGAATATAAAGTTCAATTTCACGATTTTTAATCGATTGTATTTTCAAATCTATGAGTTAATTTCACTTAACCATATTCTGTGTGCAAATATTAATGTTCTGTTGAATTTTCAATCGACTAAATTAGAAAATCTATGTGTTTATTTTACTTGAATTGCAAATTTTTGAATGAATTAAATTCAAAAGCTAACCTAGTCAAAGAGAGCATTTTGTGGTCAGGTACACACTACCCCTAATAGCTATTAAATTAGCCATGTGTTGCTTTTTTTCTTATTTGTTTGATCAAATGGAATTTGTGGTGTGTAATTTCAATGTGCATGCACCTTACATTATCCCCTACAACCCTCTAGAGGACAAAGACCCTTTGTACTCACAATTTGAGAGGATGGTTTTGCACCAACTGCATGAACTCAATGTGTCTTAAGATGCACATCATACCTTTTGCAATGAGAGGTTTAATGATTTGGATGGCCAAATCCATGACATTTATAATTTGCTTACTTCATTCCAGACCAGAAACAATCCTCATGATGACTAAGTGTGTTGGCCTTTAGGATCATTCATTGCATTCATAGGGTTATGTTGCCTTGTTATGAGTTCTATTAGTTTTTTAGTCGACTGATTTCTATTTTAGCATGTTGATTGCATCAATTTTATGTTTTTCTTCACTGTTTCAGTTTCTGTTGCAATGTATCAATGAAACTTTATCCTTTGTTTGTGATCTTAATGTTTTACTTCTCTTTGATGAATCTAAAGGGGGAGAAAAATTGGAAGCATTAAAATTGGAATTTAAAGGAATTGAACTAAGAAAATGCTAAATCAAATCTGGATAAAACCCATACTATTGATAGGGGAGCATTTGCATCTGTGTGTTCTTGTTATCTATTGTGTACTACTCTTGGAAATAATTTTCAAGTTCAAAGTTCAAGCCAAGTTGGAAGATGATGCTTAGATGGCACTTCATCAATTCAATGGAGTCCAAGTAAATGAAGGTTGATCCAATGGAGACATGGAGATTGGCTTCATCAAATTAGGGGCACAATGTAGGCACAAATAGCTTGGATGATTTGGTGCTTGAAGATTTGATGAAGGTACATGAAGTCATTGCCTTGTAACATGTTGGAACCATGCTTACATTAATGAAGATGCGGGGATTTGATGTTTCACGTTTTGATCAAGCCTTGTGTGTGTGCTCTATATTTGGATTATTCATCGGGTAAACAAGCTTGAAGAATTGTATTCATGTTGTAGACCTTATAGCATTAATTAGATGTATAGGGTCTTAGTTGTGTCTTTTAATTTGTTGAAATGTTTTTCAATAGGTTAAATAATGTCTTTTAATATGTTGAATGGGTTTTTAACAAATTAAAAGGTTTGTTGTAGTATTCTTAACTGGTACATATTCAATCAGTTGATTTATCTTGTAATCGAATGATTTCATTTAAGTTAAGTGAAATGAACCGATTAATTTGAAATATGTGAAACTCTCTCTCTTTCGTGATCATCCAGATGTTCAATTGTTAAAGATTGATCTTGGATCATTCTTGGAGCTTTTTGCGTGATGTTTGAATCTTGGAGAAAGTGGTTTTTGTAGGCAAGGTTGTGCCACCACTGAGGTTTGGTCTTTCTCAAGCTTTTAGGTTATGCCTGGTGGTTTTCCAGGTATGCAACAAGTGTCTTGTTGTGTTGGTGTGATTCAAGAGTCATTGTGTGGTGTTCTTGCACATTTTGAAAGTGTAATGTTGTAAACTTTGTAAATATTATGAAACAGTGCAAAGTCAGTCTCAGGTTACCTTGACTAATTGGATGTAGCTCATGTTTAAGTGAAACAGTATAAAAATCTTGTGCATTGCTCTTCTGTCTAACCCTTCTCACTTTGTATTGCACTTTAAAGTTTAAAGAAATTTGAATTGAACCATCTTTGTGATGTCGCTGAGTGAGACGAGGCTCTAGTGTGGATGTACCAGATGTTGTGGGATAGGGAAAAGGAGGCATGCCACAAGGAGGGGGAGTCCAACCCTAGGGATTGCAAGGAAAGGATTAAGGTGTCTACCAAGATGGAGAATGAGCTATAGTAAAAGTAGACGAACCAATTGAACCATTTGAGTGAGATCCATTACGCTGATTATGTCCAGTCGAGCGACCTGGATTTTGCGTTTGCAACTGGTCCCATAATGATTGTGTGAGTGACAATTGAAGTGTGGTTGTGAGGACTAATTAGTGTCTCGTAGGGCTGAAGTGTGCTTGGAGGTATGAGAAGTAGTGGTTTGCATCTTCGCTAGACTAGATTCCTTGAGAGTCAGCATACACAAGCTTAGAGGAAGGATGGAAAAGGGTTGCTATGACGAATCAAGGTGGCTACATCGTGCAAGGGCTCAGACAAACCAGATACTAGTTGCAATACTAAACGATGACTGCTGCCAAGAGCACCAACATTTGCCAACTGATCATAAATTTGTTTGAGTCGTTGACATTATGTAGAAACATTTGGAAAGTTATCCATGTGAATGGAAGAGAAATCCTGCTCGAGAGCAATAGCATGAGAATTCTTGTCCTAAAAAATGGCAGTTAAACGATTCCATGTAGTCATGGATGTGGAGCCTTTCTCCATGATAGTGGCAAGAAGATCAAAAGAGATGGTAGAGTAGATCCATTGAAGTATAGTGGAATCAAGAGTGGTCCACTATTCGTGATCAACATCAGTTGGAGTTGAACGTTCTTTTCCGGGTTGAGGGATAATATGGTTGAGAACTCTAGTAGGCTGAGCATGAGTTTCAAAAAGTTCGGCCTACATAGCATAATGGTCCTTCTCCATTTCCATAATAGAAGGGATGTTATTTTTTATATTAGAATACCATGTAAGAAAGAGAGATGAGAGATGATTTGAAAGTGTGTCTTATTATGCATTGGGGATGAATGTTTACACAACAGGATGATCTACAAAAGATATGAAATTATGCTATACATAATTACAGAATTTTTGTTAATCCTAATTAAATAGATTTGATTAACATAATTATAGAAGAATCATTTTTAATTGGCCTAATTACTGGAGAATAATATATTTTCTATCACTTTTATTTCATTTTTTTTTAATAAATTTTCATCTGATGTCAAATGATTAAAGACTTTGAGATGTCATTATATATCAAAGTTCATAATAATACCTAACAATTTTATTTGGAATTTTCCTGTCTTCTCGTATTTTTCTCTTTAAAAAATATTGTAATAGTAAACCGTTTTCACTTGTGTCCTAGACACCAAAATATTTTAAACAAAGTTATCCAAATACTTTAAACAATACTTTTCTAAGATTCATCAATAGTAAACAATCAATATTAGTTTGCCGTACCTTCATTGTCTATTTATAAGATCAAATGTTCTTTTTTGTCAACTATCTATCGACTCTTTTGTTTGAATATAATATCCTCATCGAAAAAAAAAGTTGGATACTTATACTTTGAAAATCACTTTTTAGCTTATTTTATTATGTGACGGTAAAAGATAAAAATATCTTTCGAGACTCAAATTATGCAAATTTAAAGTACACCTAACCTAAAGACAAATATTATTATTAATATATATCGTAAAAAAATATCAAAATCTTCCTTTTTGATCTCGGATGATATCTTCATGATGTCACGTATGATTATAGAAATGGTAAATATTATACCACTGCCTCATTCTTTTTCCGTTGAACTGAAAAAAAATATGCCACTCACTACCACACATTAGAATCACGTTAAACACTAGGTAACAACAAAACCCAATTTAAAAATAAAACAATGTTAGAAATTTATTTATTACTCCTCTAATCTAACACTATTGTAACGAATATCTTAAATTTTAGAGATTATTTACAGATTGAAATATGCAAATGCGAGGGAAATAAAAATAAATGAATGAATAAACAAACATGTAGTGAAACTCCGTCACGTAACTTACAATATTCAAAAAATAATAATTAAATTTGACATCTACGATAAATTTAAAAAAAATTTATTGAGTCTTTATTAAATATTTTGATTGGTTGAGTACTTGCAAAATTGAGTTTCTATTAAATTGTTTTTGATTTATTGAGGCTCTGATACAACATTTGAAAAAATTGCTCGAAAAAGAACATAAAATTAATAAAAAAATTAAACTTTTTTATAAGTTGAAATTAGGCCATACACAAATTGGTCTCTAAATTTATTTCATTAATGACCAAGATACAAATTTAGTAACCAATTTTGTAGATACTAAAACTTTAATAATTTGATAAGTCATGTTACTAACCTATTTAAAGACAATTCATTGTAGTGATCAATTTAAAAATCAATTATAAATTACTTTAGTTATTATTAATTTAGAGTTTATAAATTGATGTTTAAAGTATAAATTGATGTTTAAATTAGTCAATATTACTCATTACTTTTCATCACTAAAATTGGTCACTAATAAAATATTTTCTTAAATAAACTATTTTAAAAAATTATATAAAATATTTTCTTAAATAATCGGTAGAACATAATTCAAAGTAGAAAATCAAGTTTACAAGTGAATTAAATTATTAACTGAAATAACCAATTTAATTTTTTTACAAATAAAATTTTATTACTTAAGTGATAACTTCGTAATTTATTAAATTAAAATCGTTACCCAATAAAAGATTTAAAATATTTTTTAAAGTTTTACTTTTAGAAGACGACTTCTTCTTTTTCCAAGTCTCACCATGTGAGATGATCAAAGTCTCACTATATATGAGATGACTTTAATTATTTTTTTATGTCTCATAAAACTTTATTATTTCATTTAAAAAGAAGTCTCATTTAAAGTGAGGACTTTAACTTTTTATATGTTTCTTTTCAATTTTCTACTTTAAGATATGTTAAGTATTTAGAAATTGAGGTTTTTTAATTAAAATTATTATGTTTTTACTAAAAAAATAATATTAGTTGTTTTTTTTTAAATAATCTCATGTTAGGTGTCACTGTCATTAGACAAAAATCTTATTAAAAAACTAAAAAGGAAAAAAAAATAAGAATATTGTACCAAACCCATGATAAAATTAAATAGCAACAAAACAAATACCTATTATGAAAAAATACATTATTTCCTTCATAAAAATCATTGCATACTTTGAACTTTATATACAGAAAAAGGCAAATTCCTCAGCATATTAAAAAATTTATCATTAGTTCATCCTCTCGTTCCAAACTTGCAAATTATTCATAATGGAAGTGTGTGACATCCTCTAAAGAAGGAATATCAGTCAAGGAATCAAATTTCACTAGGACACCACCATCTAGATTGTTAACAAGAGATGATCCATTCACACACAAATATTATCATGATTACCCACCACAACCTCAAGCTATGATTAAGCAACAAGTTGCACCATAAAAGAATGGATCATAGGCTCCACCACAAGCGCCACACATGCCGTACCGTAGGCGCCATCATAGGCTGCACCAAAGGCTCTACCACTTAAGCTAAAGATCTCTTAGTCTCATCTTATACACCAACCACCTTTGAACAATAATGTTATTGTATTTTTCGCCAATTGTTTTCTTCCCACCAGAAATAAGATTGGCATTTTGTTGTAACCATTTACAATTAGATAGATGATCAATCATTTTACAATTTGAACAAAATAGAGACAATTTCTCATACTCTACATCAACAATGAACGCAAATGCTCGCCTTTCCACCAAAATTTGATTAGAAAAATTAGATAACAGATCAACATCAACCAAGACACATGCAAAGAAACATCGAGGCTTATTTTTGGTATAATCATCTAAAGATAAAGGTGTACCAATTCAATGTGTTTATTGAGAAAATTGCTTTTGACCGCCAATAATCTAAAAGAAGACCATGAATGTGAACTCAACATTGAGTTTTCTTGGGTTTTATGGAAGCTGGGAAAAAATCTTTTGTCCAAGAAAAAACACAAAGAATGTCAAGAGATAAATTTCATGTTCTAATAACAAAAACCTTTTGCATGACTTCTAAAGAAGAAAAAGTACATTCATATAACCCTTTGCTAAGTGGAATTGTCTTTCATTGACCTAAATGCTTCCAAGCAACATCAAATTTTTTACAAAGGTATAAATATATAAATGGTTTATCCTTTTTGTTAACAAAATATACCTATACAAATTATTTTTGCACTCCTTCAAGCCAACAAGGTAAACTTCTTTATAAATTTGTACAAAGACCATACCTCCTCCTGTATAAGTAGAAGGTAATTGGGACAAAGGAATATCACACACATTATTAAGGACCTTGACAAATGTATACTTTTGTGTCCACACATTTAAAGAAGATTTAGAGAAAGATGGTTTTATGTAATCTTGATCCTATAAGCAACTCCAAGGAATATGAAACTTTAGAATTAGAAGTCATATGTAACACCCTTGTTGGATATTACTAGGTAAAGCATACATATATAATTAAAGTAAAATTTCACATCTGATATCATTCCCAAGTGTAGGAAAAATTTAAAACTTTAAAAGCATATTAAATAATATTATCTCATAATTTATTTAATACAACTCCAAAATCCAAAGTTACCTAAAAGAAAATACAAAATATTTCAAATCATGTTTCTTTAAGAAGATTCTTCAAGATAGCCCTCACTTCGGCTCTATGCCTCGTCGTCAACACCTGGAATAACATTTGCTCTCATGTGACACAAATAGTAAAGGTGAGCTCAAACAGAAAAACAAAAAACAGTCCACATGAATACCTCACCCAAAATCAATAACTTCACTTAGCAAGTCTCACAACTTAGAGACCTTACCATACAAGGTACATATACAGCAATAGTCTCATAACCTATATGAAATAGCACATCCAGTCATATCATGCACATACTTGACCATGGTCTTTGGGATTCCATATGCTTCCACGAACCTACCTGCTTGTGGTCCAACTGTACAAACCTCCCCACTCATAGTCCAACCTCTACGAACCTCCCCGCTCGTAGTCCAAAACGCGTGAACACCACCTGTTATGAACCTCCCTACTCATAACAGCCTCAAGTGTGAGCACAAAACATATGAACCTTCCTACTCGTATCCCTACACAAAATTACATCCAATACAAACATCCCCATCCGTATTAATCTTGCATTCAAATCCATTACAAACCTCACCGCTCGTAATCCATGCATGCATATCTCAAACCAAAGACCATTACCACGATGCACACAAACCAACACAAACGCAACCTGCCACCACACTATCGCCTGACGTAGTCTAAGCACCGCCAGACAAAGTAGTAGTGAAGGCCACCTAGCAGTTCCCACGTACTGTCTGGCAACACTTATTCCAGAGATATCCCTGGTTACCTAAATCGCCTAGCAGTCCATTCTATAAGACCCGGGAAAATTAAATAAATAAATAAATATTTTTTAATAAATGTGAGGGAGGAAATACCTAAGTTAATTAATGTGGAGAGAGAGAACAAAGAATAGTACTAGCTCAAGTGGTTGAGAGTACTTGGATATTATGAGGAAACTTAGGTTTAAGTCTTATGGATGCTATTAGTGTGCGAATTTAATTATTTTATTGTTTTAATAATATGCGGGCCCATAGGTAGTGATAATATAATTCTAGAAGTATAGAAATTATCATGAAATATGAATTGGTTGAATGGTTGTGCATTGCACTTGGTAATTGGGAGGTTGTGAGTTCAAACCTTGGCTAGAATAAAATTATAACATCTTATATTTTTGCCTTGGGGATGAATTTGAGTAGATGAAAAGCTAAGGATAAGTTCTACTTTGTACGTAGACAAGAGGATTAATGGGATTTGATTAGCTATTAAAGAATTAATTCATATTTAATTGTTCAATTTAATTAAATTAGTAATTTTTTTAAGGTAGGAAGGGTGAATAAAGCAAAAACTTTTCGTGTGGCTGAACATAAGGTAAAACAAAACCCTAAAAGATTGAGTGGAAAGAGTGTAGAAAGGCTGGGAGAAGGTCTAGGGGGAGGAGATCAAAGTTGGATCAAAGTTGGAGCAAGGAAGATCGCTAGTGGAGTAATTATAGCAGGATTTCTAGGTAGGGGAAGCTAGATCTATTTTCGTTTCTTTATATGTTGATGATTGATGAATGAAGCTAAACTTTTGTGTCTTATCTTTTGCTTGTTTTTTTTTTCGCTTCTTACACCAGCTTGGTCAGGTATGAGAAAATTGTGGTGTATGGAGGAGTACGACTCGTGGGTTTTGTGATTATTTCTTTCCTTTATGATTCACGTACTTTCTACCTTTGTCTCCAGTGGGTACCGCATTGCTTTCCTTTATATACCCTTACATGAGTTGATGTTGTTTTAAACCATGGTCTGCAGGAAAGACTTGTTGGTGCTGTCCTTATTTTAGTTGTTGAATTTTGAACCCTAACGTGAGGTTTTTAGGTTTTCTAGAGTTTTTTTTTTCTTTAGTGCAACCATTTTTTTCCCAATGCATTGTAGCGGTGGTGTGTCATTGTGGTGCAGTCACTCCTCTTCAATATTATACTTCGTTCAAGTCCTTTGCTTTTCTTCATTCATGTATGTAGTGCATTGTGGTTCTTGCCTTGCTTTCACGTTGCTTTGTGGTGTAGTTCTCTCTCACATGGTTAAGGTTTGGTTGTGGGTGGTACAGTGCATGATTTACTTGATTGTTAGACATATATATTTATTCTTGCCTCTTTATCCATGTGGTGCAGACATATGCATTCATGTTGGATATTTATCATGTTTTTGGTGGTTTAAATACATTGCAGCAGATTGTACTTTGAGTAGTAGCCTCGGTTTCATGTTCCCTTGCTTCTCCATAATGTGATGTGGTGTGGTTGGTTTTTGATTTTGCATTGAGGAAAAACCCTAGCATGCATATGATCGGTTACATGCATTCACGTTCGCTCCACAAGCATAACATTTGGTTACTTACTTTCTTTTAACTTATAGTGGTGATTTGACATGTGTTTAGCAAGTTGAGGTGCAGTTTTTTTTTGTTTGCAAAAACTGGTTTAAAATTGATGGTGACAAAAGTATACTTTTGTGTTGTGGTGGTGGAGATATAGGACTTGCCTCTAGTTATTTGCTTTGTTAGCTTTTAAGCAACCTTTCCTTGGATGAAAGAATGGGCATGTTGTAAGACCCGAGAGATTAGGGTGTTCCGGGGTCTGCGTGAATTACATGGGGAAGTGAGTGCATGTAGTCTTTATCATATTTGGAGGTGGGTCATATGCAAATTCACGTTTTTGTTATTAAAGCTTTTGGGTTTTTTTTTTCCCTTTTAGGCAAATCACTTGGGCTTATTACGAAAGTAGGCAAGTTTTTAAAAAATTACGGAAGTAGGCAAAACGTTCTAGGGGTGCACGTTTTCGTATGAAGAAATCGTGTAGCCCCCAAACGTTTTTGTGGTCAAGCGAGTCAAAAGGTGAAATCGTGTGGGGGGTGAACGTTTTTGGTTCTGTAATCGATTACCGTATGCTGTAATCGATTACTGCATGTTGTAATCGTACTAACATAATATCAATGTCAAAGTGCATTAAAGAAATACAAAGTTTTTGAATGAAATAAACATCAAAATGCATCTAAGAAGGAGGAAATTGGCGCCGCACATAAGCCATGTCTTCCTCAAGTTGAACAACCTGAGCATCTATATTGTCAAATCTTGAACCAACAAAAACCCAGACACTACCAGAAAAACGTTAATTACCGACGGTCAGAATCTGTCGATAATAACCATAATCCGTCAGTAATGATTTTTACCGACGGACTTCCGACGACAAAATATCTGTCGATAAACTGCTCGTCGGTAATCATTTACCGACGGATTGTTGAAATCCGCCAGTAATTACCGACGAAAATATCCGTCATCCTTTCCGCTGGTTATTTCCGACAGATCTGTCCGTCGGTACTTACCAACGGACAGATCCGTTGGTAAATCCATTCGTGGAGTCCATGTCATTACCGACGGATATGTCCGTCAAACAATTTCAATTTAGACTAAGCATCAATTAGCAATCAAAACAAAAACAGAACCAATCCAAATGCATATAACAATTCAACCAATCTCAATTTGGACTAAACATCAATCAACAATAATTAAACCAAAAACAGAACTAAACGGCAAACACACCTTACAATGGCTCCTATCTCGCAAACACACCACAAGATCAGTGCTTTGGGACCAAAATCAGCGCTCTGTGGAACAATGCAGTGGCTGGCCAGCGAGAGTGAGGGCACCGGCAATCCAGAATACAATTCCTTACCAATCAAAAACCAATGAGAAAACCTAACAGCATAACAATGGCAAGAAGAAGAATCAATTAAACTCACCAAAACTAAGGTCACGGTCGACGAACGCGGTGGCCGGCGAGAAGACAGAGCCGCTCTGACGTGGAACCTAGCCGAGCTTCGAACGTGGAACTCAGACCCACGATGGCAGCGGAGAGGCGATGATAGTGGCGAGGTGACAGTAGCGCAATGGCGACGTCGGTGAGCAGTGACAGCGCAATTGGCGTGGTGAATTTAGGAGAGAGAGGCCACGTTGGAACTCCGACCCATGGTGGCAGCGGAGAGACGACGAAAACGGTGAGGCGACGACACCGGCGAGGTAATGGCAAAGATATGGCAATTTCTGTGAGAGCAGCAGCGACGTGGTGATTTCTGTGAGAGAGGCGACGGGGAAGTTTCTGAATTTGGGGAAAAAAAGGTGAGGTGCAATTTCAAAATACCACGCACTTTACCGAAGGATATAATCCATCGGTAAGTACGCGACTCCGTCGGGGCTAATTTCACATAAACATTACCGACGGATGAATCCGTCGAAAACTGGGTTCAAAATTCCATACAGTCATTACCGACGGATTAATCCGTCGGTAATGTTAATCATGGGTGACCATCGATAATTCCGTCGGTAAATGGCAAATACCGATGGATATATATCCGTCGGTATTAATTTGTCGCTAAATGATATTTCTTGTAGTGGGAGATCGCGAATTTCGTGGATAATATCATTAAGCATAGCAGTAGATGCATCTTGGGTAGGCTGAGGCGGTGGAGATGGTGTGCGATCATCATGAATAGGTGCATCCTGCATATCACGTTTATGAATCCATTCACCATTTTGGTTTTTTACAAAACCAAAGGAATGAATCACTTCAGCACCAATTGGACCTGTTCTCCAATTAATCTCC
>Ga0099823_1003944_pt1 | contig 14325 bp, 6 predicted proteins | sample CowpearedBW_FD_76831 | JGI IMG/M metagenome (GOLD analysis project Ga0099823, IMG submission 76831) | Root nodule microbial communities of legume samples collected from California, USA - Cow pea red BW | ecosystem: Host-associated > Plants > Roots > Nodule | place: USA: California | collected...
GAAAATTTAATATTTGTTAAGAATTTTTTGTTTATATTTTACTTTACATAACTAACTAATTTGATTAATGCAAAAGTAACATTTATTTTTATACTTAAAATAAAACATTTTTTTAAAAAAGCTGATTTTTTATCAATTATTTATAAGATAATTATATTTTTACATTTAAATTTTAATAACTTTCTCTTATAATTTTGAAATGACATCTTTTAAGTAATTTTAAAAAATAAAAAAATAAAAAATATATAAAAAATTTCAAGAGGAAGATTTGAAAATTTAGATGTTAAAAAAAATCATTTTCATTATTTATATTATTTGTATTACGCCATATAATTTAAATAGTAAGAGTTATAAGAACTTTTTTTTTCAATTTTATTGTCTGTGAGCTTGGATGAATGGTGGATGCTTTAGTAATGCATTGATCCCAGGTTCGACATCAGACATCATTCCTCTCCTTACATCCAATCTCTACAATATTTCATTTCATTCGAGGTACTCCTTAGTACCTCTCTTTTTTAAATAAAATTAAACAATTTATAGTGTAACCGGATGTCAAAAAAATAAAATCAGTATTAATCTGATACAACACGTCAGCAAATAAAATATTAATTACATTTTTATGTACAGGTTGCAATACCTGTAAAAATATTTATTTGAATTAATTATTATTTGTAAACTTGACTTTTCATAATATTTGTCTATCTTAAAATAAATATTACCATGATAATTTTTATATCAATTTCATTGTCATTTTAAGTGTCTTAAATATGTTATTCGAAATTTCATCACTTTCTCTCAATATTCTTGTTCATCTAAAATATAAGAAAGAATACCTAATAATTTTCTTACATTTTCTATAAAAACAGTACACAACAATTAGTTCGAAAATAACATAGAATACATTTAATTATTAATTATTCCTTGATAACTGAAATCAATATATATTTAAATGTTTTAGGATTCTTGTCCCTCTGTCACCTGATCTAGTGGTTTGCTTTCGGCAAAACCGTTGGGTCTAAGGTACGAGACGAGGACGCCTCCTTCCATTTATCCTACACCATCACAACAACACACTCTTCAATATATCACATGAGGTACTCTAAAGTATCTCTCTTTTTTCATTAATTTCTAGTATATTTGTTTTGAACGGTATTTCTCAATTTGAAATTGCACTATAATCTATCATTTTTATCAAATATGCTATGTAAAACTCTATACTTAAACAAATAAGATCCTAACTAAAATCTAAACATATCAACAAAAGATATTCACAATTCACTTATAGCATGTTTGATTCATGCAACTCAAAGAGAAAAACAATTTCAAAAAGATTAAAAAGTGAACTTATTTTTGTTTCTTACTTTGATCGAGTAGATGTGTAAAGCTTTTCACCAAAAACGCTTTTATGTTCTTTGATTTTCATAAAAATCGAGTAGATGTGTAAAGCTTTTCACCAAAAACGCTTTTATGTTCTTTGATTTTCATAAAAATAAAGATTGGGGTTAAAAATCTAAAGAGAAGATAGAAAGTAAGTCCAAAGAAAGCTTGATTTTTTAAAAAATGAACTTCAATGATTAGAAAATCTATTTATAATTTCACTTTTATAATTAAAATATTCTAGTTTCATGTTTTAAAAATCACTATTATTCTTAGACCATTTTCTAGGTACTCACATTCTTTCTAACAAAAACAAAAAATTCAACCTCAATTTCACTTGCCAACAAAAACTTGAGGATAAAACTTCCTTGAGTCCTCTTCTAATTCTCAAGTTGTATTGCCTGTCCTAGTTTTGTTTTTTTTATTGACAATGGTTAATTGTTAGTTTTTGTCAGTGGAGGAGTTAAACTCACAACCTCTCCCACCCTCTTTTCTAAACCCCACCAAACCAACTTTATTTCTCCAAGATAATATTTCCTCTAAGATGGTGGTATAATACTCTTCTATCCTTATTGGTTGGGCATCCAGTGGTATACCTTCCTTTGCTTACACCTCATCTGCTTCCACCACTATGAAGATTTGACAAATGGGGAGGTAAAACAATTTTATAGGCTACTGGAGCTATCTTAGAATTTTATAAAGTCCAATGAAATAAGAAGACAATGTCATAGACCGAATACAAATATGAATTATCTAAAGTCGTTTTTGCATAAAATCTTCCATGTACCTCTGTTGCATATCAATATACGCGTGTCGTTGAAGACTCTCAAGAAAAGCGTTTATGTCTTTCACGTGAATTTCACCTTTGAAAAAACATCCTAAACACACGATTTTTCAACGTCAGACTAAACAGGTTATTTCTTAAATTTCACAAGGTATTTTTATATTTTTATTCTAAATCCTGAATTACAAACACCATGAATGCAAAAATGCGCAGTGTTTATGTAATATAAACATTTCATATGAACTCAATCACGCAGATTTCTCAATCGTTTGCAGAAAGAAAAAAGACAGGTAATAAATTGCACAAAAAGTTGACATCTATCCAAATCTTAACACATATTTAATATGTTATACACGATACTTGTAGAATTTGATTTATAAGCATTGCATCTCCACAATCCATTCACAAAGTTCTACTCTCAGACAGTGACTTGTATATAATCTGTCATATTCCTAAAAGGTCTGTGATAGATTATTCCAATTTCCCAACAACATATAGCATACATGTTTCCACTGGTTTTCAGACAATGCAAACCATAATTGAGCACCCTCTCCCAAACATGATGCATGATAAGGATCTACACATTCTTTGGACCCAGATAGCGTTTCAGGGATGCTTAAATCTCTCTAACTTCTGATCTTTGCACACTTCGTACTTTTTGTTCAATATCTCTGATCTGATGAGGATTCCTTCCCTGGTTAAAGGGTATCCTTTGGTGATAGATACTCTGACATGCCCAAAACAAAACCAGATTTCCACAATTTAAAGGAAATAAGTAAGCTGCTCCTGCTTCTTCTTCCTTGAACCTCCTTCTCCAAACAAATCATTCCACTCCTCAAGCTCACTCATTATTGATCCTTCTGCTGCAAAACTAGCAGTCACCTGAATGCACACGAACATCTATCAATTTCTATGCCATAGATGTTAATAGATTAACTTTGTATCGGTATCTAATGGTGCAATGTTCATTGAAGAATGGAATGGAGGGTTAATTGAAAGTTTATAAAATTACTCTAGGAGAATGTTCTATTTATCGGATCTGATATAACTTTTAACCTCAACAATATAATATCTCAACTCAATGTCATTTACCTAAGTGCCAGATATCTGTTCTTGAATTTCCTTGGAGCATCTTGTAGAATTACTCATTTTTAAGCAAGTTAAATATCTTTGAGACAAATAAAGTACCCTCTCATAATTGAAGTGAAAAACTTTCCATTGTAAATACCTGACTCTTTGCCTGTCTCATGTCATCCATGTTTATAGGTCTCAAAGTAATAACTCGGTTTTCTTTATCTTCTTTAGCATCAGATGCATTTTCTGAGATTTGAACTTCTGCTTCCGTTTTCTTCTTTTGAAATAAGACAAAAAGGTTAATGCTTACAATACAGAAACTAATAATTTTTGCATTAGATTGAGATCCATTTATGGCTCACATTATTTAAACACAATTTTAAGTGATTAGGTAATTACATTTTCCTTAATCCTCTCTTGTCGTAGTAGCTCTCTAACAGGTCGATAAGCAGCAGCCGTGCACAAATTCTGTTTGCAGAAATAAATGTCAATATCATCACCACAAACTATAATTGAGGAATTAGAATAACCAATAAATTGAACCTTAAGATCACTTCCAGTATATCCTTTTGTCATGATTGAAAGCTCTTTAAAGTCAATATTTTCATATTTTTCCTTAGCTAGGAGAGTTTTCAAGATCATTTCCCTGTTCTCAGCAGATGGAATACCAACCATGATCCTGCTCAACATCGTGATCAATAGATATATCAATCATTATCATAAATATTAAAAACGATAGCTTTGGACTAAACTGTGCAATGATATGGCTATGATTTATTTATCCAAGGAAGACATCAGGTAAACTCAATCTATTGAGCAATTATGAACCAAAATAAACGTAATTAATTATTTAAACACATCAGTGGTTGTTTCAAAATGAAAGTTTACATTTTGGATCAGTTTTCATAATAATGTGCGGTTGATCTCATAAAGAAAAACAGCAGCTGAATAGAAGCAAGAAATCAATAGATGATCATGTCATTCCAACCATAGGACAAGTGTGGTCTTACCTACGCTCAAACCGTCTTATAATTGCTTCATCAAGGTCATATGGCCTGTTAGTTGCAGCAAGAACCAGAATACGCTTACCAGGTTTTGACAATAGGCCATCCCAGTGGACCATGAATTCATTTTTAATCTTTCTCATTGCCTCATGCTCCCCAGATTTAGTCCGTTGCCCAAGCATGCTATCAACCTCATCAATGAAAATAATAGTTGGAGCAACCTTTGCTGCTAGTGAAAACAGAGCTCGGACATTCTTTTCATCTTCTCCAAACCATTTTGAAGTGATGGTCGAGATTGAGACATTGATGAAACTTGCTCCAGCTTCATTTGCAATTGCCTTTGCAAGCATTGTTTTTCCTGTACCAGGAGGCCCAAAAAGCAATATACCTTTATAAGGCTTCAAAAGCCCACCATTGAATAAATCTGGTCTTCTGAGGGGAAGTAGGACTTCATCTTGAAGTATTTCTTTAATATCATCCAATGCACCAATATCTTCAAATCTAACTCCTATCTCTTTTGCAGGCACAACATCTGCTCTCATGCGCTTCTCATACTCGTTGTCAGGAGGAACATCCTGAAACATGCAAAAATTCATTGGACAACGTGAACAAAAATATGGTAAACAATAAAAAGTAAGTGTATATCAGAAGGTTTCTATTGAACATATGCATTATGTCATACTCATTAAACTATAAGTCTGCATAAGCATGTAACATTCAGTCTATGATGATAAAATTGGTGGAAAATACAGAAACAAGTGAAGTGTTGATGGTATGAATATCAACCATCCATATTGGAACCGATATTAATTTCTAATTGGTGAAAACATGTTTAGAATTATTAATATATTGTCTCTTTTAAATTATTTGGGGTTCAAAAGGTGTCTAATAAGTTGGTCTGAAACCAAAACGAAGGAAAAATAATCTATTTGTTTTCAGTATACAATTCATTCACCTCTGCAGGAGCATTACTGTCGCCATCTTTCTTTGTTACAGGAGCATAGTCATAACAATGAAGTAAATGTGATGATCCCCCTTATGCTCTAACTGATAAAATAGATCACATACCTTGTTTGAATCTTTAGTCTCCGAATTACTTTCACTTTCCTGGAACAAACTTAACACATGGGACAAACTGCCCAAATCCAATATCAGTAACTAGAAAACTCTTCTTAATAAATAGCCTAAAAGGAAATTTGTCAAGATATGTACCTATTGGCTGATATAAGTAATTTTCCATTCCGGTATTCTGGATCTTTAGTCTCCCTTAAGTGGAAAGAAACCGCAGATGCCACAATCTCTTCAATCCAATTACTGAGCAGCGTAGTGTCAGAATGGCAGACGGAATTCAAGTCATCACAATCAATATCACTTGCTGCAAGTACTTCAGCAATGTGGTTTCTGGTATCTTGAAACAGAATTGTTTTCGTGTCCTCTTTCAGTTTGGTTTTCCAGCTTGCAAGATCGCTGTCATTTTGAGGTGCTTTGATCTCAATGTTGTAAGGGAATAACATTGTGAGCTTCTCATCAACTTCTTTATAATTTTCATGATCCAATATCTGCGAACCGAGTATTAGTACTGGTCCTGAAAGTTTCTTTAGTAGATTTTGGAACAAATTGTGTAGCCTTGGTGATCGAACAAAGAGCTTCTCAGCATCCTTAATGTATAAAATAATGGAACTGGTTTCCGAGATGGAAACCAAGACCTGAAAAGTTTCATAAGCCTGCTTGTTAGAACTGTATTTGTAACAGATATATCCTGACACTGTTAATTAATATTGATTTTCAATACACAGAAATTTAAAGAGATATTGTGAGTAATTGGCCAAGCGCAGAGAAAAAGGAGGATTTGAGAGCCATGGGCTGGGATGAAGACAGCTATGTATAAATTCATCATTCATAATATCAACTCACTGAAATTTTGTCAACTGAACTACTTATTCTTGACGCAATAGAAATTTGTACTTCAAAAACAAGTTTTAGTGATGAACTCACCTTATAAAGTGATTGCACGAAGAGCTTTTCATCAAAACAGAAGCCGCTTGTGCCCTTCAAAGGAGCTGAAAACATGAACTAAAACAATAAGCATAATATTGCTGAAGAACAATGTAATCTCGTGCATAAGCAGCTATAAAAAAAAGCATAATGTACTTATCTTACTGAACTTTAATGGATTTAACAAAAGAATTTTGACTTCTGAAATTAGTCATGTCACAAGTATACGACTGCTAAGAGAATCATATTGAATAGCTACAGAGAATGAAGTAACCAAGTAATTTACAAATCAAAGCATTATTTTGTCAAAAGGCACACAGAGCACCAATACAGTAGAGAGTTAAAAGAAAGAGAATAAAACCAAACAATGAGAAGGATGACAGGCACAATAACTCGCGTAAGAATGTAATTTAAAGCTATAAATGTGAATATAATTATGGAAAACATGTGTGGAAGATAATTACTAAGAATTTTCCTTTCAAGTATAACCTGGATCTGATTGATCACATTGAGAAGAGCTAATCGTATCACATGCAGTAGAGGCATTCCTAAAAAGTTTCAGAGGATTGCTGGAATTTTCAATTTCACTACTCTGTCGAAGTAGTGTACCTGAGAAGAAATTAGCATTCAAGATATCATGAAATGATAATTAAATAGGTGACTTACCACCATCTAGGTAATGTACAATAACTGGAAGATACAATCAGTCAATGCAAATTCAGAAACATTAGAGAGATGACAGATGATATAAGAACTAATGACCTTTCATAATTATGAGCCTCATAGCATAAATAAAAAGAATAATCAATTGGTACATTTAAAATAATTCACCATTTTTAACTGATGATGACTAAACTAAACTTCATAACAGGTAATCATAAAACAAGAATAACATTTCCAAAAAGCTCAAGTTCAACTTCCTGCAGTACCTCTGATTCTGCCAGTTGAAGGGAGGATTGTAAAGGACCCAAACAAATCCGACACTCGCTCCAAAGTCACCTCAGAAATGGACCTTTTAAAATACTGTCACAAGTAAACGGGTTAGAAAATCAACCAACAATTAAATGTTTTCACTGTTCTTTTCAAAAGCAAACATTAATAAAAGAGCACTCAGTTCAGGGAAGTTAAAAACAACCCAGAAAAAGGCAGTTCAGCGAAGAAATGATCACAATCATCTCAAATTCAATAAATAAATTGGTTGTATACTTTCAGGGAACAACAGAGTACAGAAATAGATTAAGACAGGGTGAATAAATAGTGAAGTATCTTGAAGCAGAAGCAAAATGTGGAGCAGACAAAACTTACCGGTTCTTTTCGGGGACATCCATATTTCCTCTGCATCTGTACAAAGGTAAACATGACAGTATAACATTATTTGTGATAATTTAAACCATAGAGAAAATATGTAAATAAATACCTCCAATGAGAAGTCAATTATGTCTAGCAACAGTAACTTCGATTCAAAGTGATGAGCTAAAGCTTGGGCAAGCTTTTGCTGATAAAGTTCTTGAAAATGTAACATGCAACAATGTCAATTAAATGGATTTGAAAACCAAAATCTATTTTGGATAGAAAGATAGAACTTGTAAGTAATATACCTGCAGGTCCAGAAAGCAACATAGCTCTGCTAGCTGGACAAAGGTTCCTCATGTGCTTGGAAAAGTTTTGTTTCAAATAAACATATCCAGCACTTGTTAACAAAAATTGGTCTCTTTCACTGTCATTTTAGTCATCAGACAGAAACATAAGAAGTGGTACAATTGGGCGCAGGTTTTTCATGACAAATGTATGAATTAGGAAAATGGTCATTCACATCAAATTCCTCCATGGCTAGATAAAATCTACTAGTAACAGGATTCCAGGTTCAAATATAGCTATCTATGCTGCAGATTGGCCCTTGCTCAGTTAATTAGAGTATTGATAAGCTTACATTTTCTTACTAACAATTCATTTAGGAACAAGGGTACTGATATAGTGTAGGGTACAGTGGTTGGAAACTAATAAGACTAAAAATCAAGAAGCAGGAGTTTGAGTTCAATAGAATCCAAGATGCACCATCAACCATAAAGGGATTTGTTTTTTAATTTTTCAGCAGCTAATAACTATTAATCATAATTTTAAACCAAGGAAATCCTTAAATACTAGTACATAGCAACTTACTTAGCTGTCAAGTAGACCACATAAGAGCAGTAAAACATATGGAAGAAATCATATATGATAAAGGCTGCATGACATGCTTCAAACAAAAACTGCATAGGCATCTAATAAACAGGAACTTCTGAGGACTATGAGATCACATAACATTTTTTGGGTACGTCAAGTTTGTTTTGCCACGATTTGAACCTTAGCTTCTACCTAATTCCACCCCCATTTAACATTCTCCATAAAAGTAACTTCTTTCTCAGAACAAAAGTATGATCTTGATGGAGGAAATCACATATTCCAAGAACATTGCAATCTTCCGTAAGTATAACTTTTTAGCAGAATTTTTGACCTTCAGACTCAATAGTTTTGTACTATGCGAAAAAAATTCTCCCTTGCATGTTTGCTGGTATGACTTTCAACGCGTAGGGTTACTCAAATCACAGTTTATAGGTTCAATGAAACGAAATACTAACTGCAAAATGTCACAGTATAGTAAAGCACAACTGGAAAAGTTTGTATCTTTTATTAAGACTTGAAGCTGGAAGACAGTTAAGCTGGAAAAGCTTAACTTAAGCCATAACCAAACTAGAAAAAAAGTGTTATCTCACAGTAAGAGCAGCTACTCAATCAAAGTGTCCTTTAATTAGGACATACAAATTTCAATCCCACATATGAGTTCCTACACTCATTATTTTTTTTGTGCATATTTAGAGTCCTGACATACTTGTGGGGTTAACAGGGTCACCTTGCATCGTCTCATCGATGTTTTACTGAATAAATACTCAAAATAACTTTACATTGAAAAGGCAGAAAAAACTGTCAACAGAATGTCAAAGAAAGATTAAGGTTCTCAAAGCAGTAGTGGTGACGTGAAGTCAACAACAAACAATCTGAGAAAAGAGATGAGAGGTGAACCATAGACTGAAACCAGAAAGCATTTACTGTGAGATTCACAGAATATTGCCATGAAATTCGCTAACATGAAACTGTTTCGTGTCTTGAAAACACTTTGACTAGTCAGGATTATTTTAATAAGGAATGCAAATATACTAGAATTGTTTTTTTAAAAAAATTGAATCGCTGATAATGAACGAGTCTATAAATTACCTTAAGTAATAAGGAAAGTCCTTGAATGTGGTTTTGCTGTTCTTCCCATCAATGACTTTGTTGTTCAGCTCCAGCACAATTTGCTCCCCAGAAATCTCATCTGATTCACAACTCCCTCTCACCCATTTTTGAACAGCCTGTCCTGTACTCAATCCAAGTCCTACACCCAATCCAACCCCAACACTCAATGCTGACAACAACACGTGTTTCTGTTCCATCACAACCCACTTTACTGAACACACAAAAGCTTGCTCCTTTGATACTCCGGTGATCTATTTTCACCAAAGGGTATCAGAATTGTTGAAATTCATAGGAAGCAGGTGAAAGATTCTTGATATGAAAGAAATACAGAAATGGTTCTTTATGGAGAAGGTATGGGGAAAACAAAGTTTATGTGTACAATTATGTCTCCGTGTTGCTTCAGGCATAGCTTTCTATATATAGATTCACTTCTGCAAAACAAATTCAAAATAATGTAAACGATCCTGGGAAGATACATAAATAAACTCTTCCTCTACTTCATTTTGATAGAAAATCCTGGTATAGATGAAGGTAACACGACATAATATTTTATAGGGAGGGGGTGTGGAATGGATACAATAGGACGTAGAAATTTTTCCCTTCATCGTTAAGTTCTAAGGTGTCAGAACACTGAAAATTCATATTTGATTAACTAATATTTGAAATAATATTTTAGGAATTATTAATTTAAAATGTATCTTGAAACCTACAAAAATTATTTACGATTCTGAAATTAGATTTACAACTAAAACAAAAATTGTCTAAGATCTTCTATTTAGAATTCCAACGTCTTTATTTTTACTACTGGCGTGGGACATAGTATTTTTTAAATATATGTTATATTATATTAGTAGATAATAATGTAATGTTATTAAGTTAATATATAAAATAAAATTATATTTATTAAAAATAAAGTAAAATATATTAGAAAAGATAAGAAAATAATTATTAATAAATAGAAAAAAAAAAGTAAAGATAGATAATTTTATAAAAAAGTTTGTAAAAATAATAATCAATTTTTAAAAATTTAATAAATAATTATATTTTAAAGGGTAAAATTGATATTTTGAAATGTGAACATAAAGAAGAAAATCCTCTTTATATATTGTTATAGATTCTTGGTAAAATACCCTTGTGTTAATGAAGATTTTTTAAAAACAATTGATAAAAAATAACTCACTCAAAATCAATGTGTTAATGTTTTAGTAATTTTTTTTAATTTAAATTATAGTATATTGGGTACGATCCATGGATACGGATACTATGATACATGTACTTGCCCAGTTAACATGCGAGTATAAAAAATACCCGTTACCCGCGGGTATCCATTTTCAATATCAATTTTTTACTCGTTGCGGGTTTTATCAGCGGATACCCACATGTACGAATTTTTTGACATCCCTAATCAGGATTAAGCTGAGTTTGGTCCCCTTAAAAACAATACTTTGAGTTAGAATCAAACATCAAGTTGAGTCATCTCAGGCTAGTCTAGACCGAAGATCAAGCAAGAATGACCAGCAGGATCGGGTCAAAGGTCAAGACGACCCAAGCTTACGGCCTAGACGGGCCAACTCGAATTGACGATCTAGATAGACTGACCCAGACCAACGACCGAGATAGGCCAACCAAACTAACAACCGATACAAGTCAGGTCGAGTTGACGAGCCAACCCAAAAAGACAATCGAGACGAGAAAGCCCAGGTCGACGACCTTGATGAGTCGGCCTGGGCCAGGCCGATGACCTTGTCGGGTCGACGACTTAGATGAGCCTACTTGGACAAACGGCCTAAATGGGCCTGGAAGACTGTCGAGATAGGTTGACCTAGGTAGAAGACCTAGATGGGTCGGGCCAAGCTAATGACCTATATGGGTCGGCTTTCCTGGGTCTTACATAGTCCAACGACCTTGACGTGTCGGGCCAGGTCGACGACCTAGATGGCACGAGTTAAGAACTTGGACAAGTCAAGCTGATAATCTAAACGGGTAGAGCATAGTCGATGACTTAGATGAGTTGTCCTAGATCAACAACATAGATTGGTTATGCCAGGCCGACGACCTAGACGGGTTGAGCCTGACCGACGACCTAGATAGGTCGGGCCTACAGTTGAGATGGGTCGTCCTAGCACATAGATGAGATGAGCCAGCTTGGATCGATAGTAGAGATGGGTCTACCCGTGAGGACGACTGAGACAGGCCAACGAGCTAGTCGAGCCTGCCCAAGCTAACAACCTAGACGAATCAGCCCAAACAAACAACCTAAACATGTTGGTCAGGCCGACGGCCTAAACGGTATGGGTCAGCCAGACAACCAATACGAGCCAAACTGAGAAAACAATTTAGATGAGACCGGACTAACGACCTAGACGGACAATACTTTCTGAAGCAAATGAAGATCAATACTTTCATTTTAAAATCAAGCAAGTTATGTAATGTTTATAAAAACGACTAAAGGATGAAAATATTAAAACTACACTATTTTATTATTTGAAATAATCCTAAATATTCATTTATTAACATAAAAGTTATTCAAACCTTTATCTCTATACTTTGCTTCAATGAAAGAATTTGTTTTTTTTTTTCTTTAGTTCCTTCATTTTCTTGTACTTATTATGAATATCTTCTTCTAAATTTGAAGGTAAATGACAATTATATATCAACTTCAAATGGAGGAGTGATTGTTTCATATACATTTGAGATGATTCTTGATGTGTCATAGAATATACTAGCACCTATAATCAATTGAAATTTATCTTTTTCTTGAAATACAATTACACAAAAGAAAAAAAAAATGTATATAATTGAGAGCGTAACAAATAGAAAAATATATTGAAAATTATAGTTAAATTGATGAATATCGAATGATTCAAATAATTGAAAGAGACAATGAAAATTAATTTACCAGAAAAGAAAATTTTCAAAGATTATGAGGAGAAGAAATATATATATATATATATATATATATATATATATATATATATATATAATCTTATTTAAAAATTAAATGTTAATCATGTTCATAATAATATACGTTCAACATGTGGTAAATCTCTAGGATGAGTTTTCATAATATTCATGTACACAAATTTATTCATTATATCTATTATTAATTATGTCTTAATTATTTTTAAGATTGTCCGGTTTTTATTTTTTATAATATAATAAAAATAAAATAAGGAGAACAATATATATGTAAAAGATTTAAAATGATGCAATTTTGATTTCAAAAAACTAGTAAAATATATAATTTTGAAGTCGTTTTAGTTTGATATAATTTTGATTTAAAAATATTCTATTATCTTAATAAAAATTTAGTTTCTTGTAATATTTTTTAATTTAATTAAAATTATATTGGTTTCGTATGATTTTAATATATTGTGATATAAATTAAAGTCATATATATTCGATACAATTTCAGTTCATTATAATTTATTTTTAATTTTAATTAAAATATTGACGGTTTAAGATGACTTCAGTGAAAAAAGTCGTATAAAAATTATGTGTAAATTTCTACGATAAATGAATTTTCACACCTAACTCATGATTTCTGTATTTTTGTTGTTCTTTTTAACAAATATTAAAAAATCAAATATTTCCACTTTTCCGCCTTAAAAGATGAAAAAGAAAAAAAACTCCTAAAATTGTCGACGACTTGACTCATAGGATATATACATTTTTTTTTTATTGATGTTCTTTTTTAGTAGTGTGGACACAGGACTCTATAAGCAGCGTACCAAGATGCCAACTGCGTGATGCAATCTTATTCATATTTTGTATGTTTCAACATACCTAACTCTATTATTCTTTATAGACAACTTTACTGTTTGTATTATTATATATAATTTATAAATAAAAGTTTCATAATATTTATTTAATAGAAAATAATTTTAAATAAAATATTTTTTAAAAGATTTTGAGATTTTGTTTTATAAAAACAGGTTAAATATTTTTTTTAATATATTATAAAAAATATATATTATCTTTAAAATGAATTATAAAATATTTAGTTAGTGTACCTTACAAAACAGCAAATGGCATGAGAAATATTTTCCAGTAAACTATACAAACATTCACTAAAGTTTCTGATATGTCAACTAAATTTCACATTAAATTATATTATAACATCTACTATGGGTTCATTCATATGACAAATAAAGTTTCTCGATAAACTATCATGTAATCTCCAGAAAAGATTTTCCTACATAACAAATAGAATTTCTCAATAAATTATAATATAATTTCTAAATATCTTTAGTTAAAGAAAATGGTTTAAATGATTTGAACAAGAATTAAATATTTTATAGTTTAAATTAAAAATGTAACACAATTCTTTCAAAACAATTTTAAAAAACATATTTATCTTTAAAAGATATTATTTATAATAAATTTTTATATCCTTTAATAGAAAATCATATAAATAATGAATTTTAATTTAACCATTAGTTCTAATATTTCTTAATTTGGAAACTATTTCAACTTCTAGTAAAAATAATTATGACAATCTATTTTAAGAATTTAAGGATAATATATTAAATCTTAAATCTTAAATCTATCTATTCTTTAACAAGTCGATTTTTAACATTTTATTTTTAGAAAAAACAAAATTCTGATTTAATCTATGAAGAAGAAGGGAAGACTCTGACAGTTACTTTAGGTGATAGATCTTGTAAGATAATATTATTTTAAATTAGTATAACATCAAATTATATATCAAAAATACCCATTTGACATCTTTATATAAATTTTAAAAAAAATCTGACATCAAGTTATATCATAAATATTAAAAATATCCATTTGAAATTTTTATATAAATTCTTAAAA
>Ga0099823_1003949_pt1 | contig 14318 bp, 7 predicted proteins | sample CowpearedBW_FD_76831 | JGI IMG/M metagenome (GOLD analysis project Ga0099823, IMG submission 76831) | Root nodule microbial communities of legume samples collected from California, USA - Cow pea red BW | ecosystem: Host-associated > Plants > Roots > Nodule | place: USA: California | collected...
GATAACAACGAAGACAGATGGCGAAAACACAAGGACTACAAGTCAAAGACACTCTTTCCCAAACTTTTATTTTTGTCTAGTTTCCATCACAAACGGTAACACGAGGCAATAAGCACATGCAACAATAAAACGTTTTGATCATACAGTCCTACCAGTTTTTGTGGTTGAAACCGCACCCTCGTTACCTGCTAAAACCAAGTACTTGTCTTTTCGGTTAAGCGTGGTGCATTCAAATCCCAGAACCCTCCCAATTTTCCTCGATACTTCATTCGCCACTTCAAATCTCGCTTCCTCACTCATTCTCCCACTTCGTAGTGAAGGTGACGACACATTCTCAAGCAGCTGAACAGAGTAACAAGGTGTCGGATTCATCATGAATAAAAGTGGGTCCAAACACTTAAGACCCCCTGCAGTTGTGCCGTGAAACATTGTCACTCCACAATCCATAGCCACAGGAACTATTTCCTCGCACAGTTCCGAAAACAAAGGACTGAACCTTAATAAATACGCTTCTCGACACGTGGTTCCTTCCGGACACACAACCAGGTCACCGTCTTTCAGCAACCTTTTCATCATCTCTGCATCCTCGTCGCGGTTCCTCGTCAAACGCACCGTTTTTATCGGTGCGAGTATCTCAGACATTTTGCTTAAACTATATGTCACAGCCACTAGGTCTCTCTTTAAAGTGAAGGCTAGGTAGAGAGGGTCCAACAATGTTCTGTGGTTGCATGCGTAAAGATTACCCTTCAGTTTTTGTTGGTCTTTGGTTTTTTTTGGCTCTGATGTTGTGAGATGAAGGCCTGTGAATGCTAATAGTGGTGATGAGATGTTGTATGGAAGTGAAACTCCAATTATGATCCTAATCAACGCAATGAAGAAGCCACAAGGAACCCACGTGAATAGTGCAAGAGTGGTTAGTGGTGTGGGTTTGAAGGCTAATCTTCCGTCGTGAAAGATTAATGGCTTGGGGTATTTGTCTTTTGCTAGGGTTTTCCAGTTTTTCTTCTCGGCTTCTGTCACCATATACACCTCCTAGGTTTTGTCCACAACAGAAAAATCAAATAACAAACAACAAAGAAAATTGAATTGATTGGGAACGGAGTAAAAAAGACAAACCTTGCACGAAGAAAAGAAGGAGTGGCCAAATTGTTTCTCGGATCCTGATACACCAATCATGTGGGAACAATTTATTTTGCCATCGTGAACAAGATCCAGATTATCATGCATGCAGTTTCTCTCTTCCATCAACCCAACGTAGAAGCCATTGAACAGTTTCATCTCCCTTCCCACAACAAAATCAACCTCCAAATACTCCTTCAAGAAGCTTTCCACCATCACTCTTGGCAACTTGCTCAACCCCACTTTTCTGCGACATTTTTTCAGCACCTCGAACATTTCTGATCCAACATCCTCCAAGAATAACTTAGGCAAAACGGCCCTTCCCACTCTGCAGCTATCTTCTTTGATCCCAAAGAAGCATATCATAACCATGATCTTTAGACTCGTTTCATCATCGACTAAACAAATAAAAGGGTACACCAGAAGCAGAACCATGGCTCTTAAGAGCCCTCCTGCTTCAAATGCAACGAGCATGAAGTATGGGAACATTGAAGAAGATTTCAGCAATGTACCTTCTACATCAAAGACTAGAGTGTGGTCATTGAGATCTGAACGATGAAGCAGAGAGTGGAAGCTCTGGTATTTGAATAGACGAGTTGCAAATGTGATGTTACTAACACTTTTTCGAACCATCTTTTAATATGAAAAGAGATTTGAAGAAAACTCACTCATCGCCATTATAGTAACTATACTGTGTATATATACTTGCGTCAAGACAATAACACCTTCGAATTTTGCTATTATTACCAAAGTGTCCTATTGGAGTTTGTTTCCTCTTATGGTGACTAATTAAGAACTTACTGGCAGAACAAGTGCGGAATAATTTTATTTCATTTTGAAGAAAACCGATACATATGACTTCATAGTTAGGAATCTCTACAAATTTGGAATGTATGCCCTAGGAAATAAAATTTTTAAGCGTTACAATTTATTTATGGCACTCAGGTTACACTCTTAAGTTCTCAACCAAAAAGAGTTATGTCATGACTAATAACTATAATTTTTAATCTAATAATAAATATTCGATCGTAACAATCGGTATCAAAACAAGGTCACAAATTTGATTATTAGTGAAAAATTGTTACAACTTGGTAGGTCTAGTCATAATTCAAGATAGAAATTTTCCTAACTAATGAGTATAGTTTTTAATCTAGTGATAACTTATCGATCTTAATAATTAATAGAATTAAAAAAATATTATTGGATTTTTTAATACTATCTTTGCATTAAAATTATATTATATTGATACCTTAAAAAAAAAACACTTATATTTTTAAATTTTTTAAATATTAATCATCGATACATCTTGAAGATACAGCAAAGCGAAGAAACCATCCAACACAAAATCCACATTCCCTTACTTCTCCGGAAAAGATATGGGCCATTGATTTGCAAGCACACCATACGTTATTTCAAGTAGAAATATATTAATGATTAAAACTATTTTATAATTATAAAATTTCAATTGAAAAATATTGTTATACTTTTTGTATTTATAATTTGTTGTCAAAATTGTCATTATCAAAAAAAGTTCTCTTACTAATTTAATAATGATAATTAATTTATACTTTAGTATGATTTGTGGTGTGACAATCTATACACAACATTAGTTAGTGTCCCATGATTTTTGGGACCAAATATGAAAAGGGGCAGGGTTTAACATTTAACAAATATATATTTCTTTAATATGATATGAAAGAATATGATAAAATTCACACTCACTGTTATTATTTTTTAAATTTGAGGACCTTCTCTGTCTGGAGAGAGATATTACTTTCTTTCCTGAATTTTAAATAATAATAGAAAATTAATAACAAGTGGTTCAGTTTTCAGGTTTTCATCTACCACGTACGTGACATTTAATATTTAGGTATTCAGTACTCTGAGTAACATTTAAGTCTTTTTTTCTTTATATATTTAGTAATAATATTTGAGACTCATAATATAACGTAAGGTTTTTCTAGACACTCTCCAAGTACAGAAAATTATATTTTAATTATGTGTAATCATATAAAATTTTTAAGTATTATTTTTAATTAAAATAATTTCATTAAGTATAAAATTATTATTATATTTAATAGAAAAATTTTAAAGACACATTCATTTAGAACTAAAAACCAATTAAATAATATTTCGATTATTCTACATAGGAAAGGATGCCCAACAACTATTTTCTTAACATAGGAAATACGTTAAATCGTTTGAAAAATATATTTTACCTATTTTAAATTTATTATTCAAACCCAAATACCATGCTACTGATATAGAGACATATAGTCACCGACATATGTAATATATTGAAGATGGACAAATATATAAAATTAAAAAGAAAAAATATTTTATTTTTATATATAGGTTCATCGTCATATATACATAGCACATGGAGTTAGGACAAGTCAACAATTTTTTATTTTCACATACTCTTGTAATTTTGAATACTCTCTTTAAAATTTAGAGTCGATTTCAAATCTTATAAATGCATAAAATCATTTTATATTTTTAAAATTAATGCATATAACTTCATTAAAATTTAAATTAATAAATTTTAATCTTAAAATCTTTTACAATGATATTATAACTCAAAATATTTGTACTCAGTCAAAACATTTACGTCACTTTTTTATATCACAATAATATGTTTAAAATCTTACGCTAACATACTTTTTTTTAGTTAAGGTAAATCTAAAAATGGTCTTCAGTTTATATATATAATATCTATTAAGAAATTTGAATGTATCAAGAATTTGAAATTTTAGTTTATAATTTTCAGTGTTGAGGAAAACCCATATTGAAATAAAATGAGTTTATACTACAGGGATTTATGCATTTTTTATCAGCCAGAGGAAACATATCATAGATAAATTACAAAAGGTACTAAAGATAAACCTCTCCCCAATTCTCCACCTTCTTCTTTCTTAAAACGACATCTTTGTGTAATTCTGAATAGGTTTTTAATTTTCATTTTAAAATGTATAATATAAAATGTATTTTTTATTTATATTCTATAATAGACAATTTCAAATATAAAATTATATTTCAGATTATAAATTCTAAAGTACAATCTTTATGTTATGGAATACAACTTTTACATTTGGATTGTGTATTGCTGAAGTTAAAATGAAAGGAGGGTAAAATTGAGATTTCAAAGTGTACAGAGGTGCAGGAAGAAAACCATATGGAGGTGCAGGAAGAAGCTAAGCAGGCCGGTTAACACGAAAGACTAAAACCCAAACTTTAACTAAGTTGGGCTAATAGGGACGCACTTCTATCTTTGCTGTGATTGTTTCTGATTCTGCATTTATGGCCATGGCAGCTCCAACTCTGACCTCAATTCCTTCAAGAACAACCTTGAATCATCAAATCCATGGCCTTCAACTAAAATTCTCAGTTTCCACTTTCAATCCTCCAATCCAAAATAGAGGAAGGAGCGTTCGAATCCGATTATCATCTTCCCCCAATCACAACCAGAATCAGTCCTCTCCCGGATTATACTCCGCAAAGAAATTCGAGCTCACCGCATCCAACGTAGACCTGGTTCTCGAAGATGTTCGCCCTTACCTCATCGCAGACGGTGGCAACGTCGACGTGGTCTCCGTCGAAGACGGCGTCGTATCTCTCCGTCTTCAAGGAGCGTGCGAGAGCTGCCCCAGCTCCACCACAACCATGACGATGGGAATCGAGCGCGTTCTTAAGGAAAAATTCGGAGATGCCGTTAAGGACATTCGCCAAGTCTACGATAACCAACCCAAGGAAACTACCGTCGAGGTCCGTTTTATTTATTTTCACCAATGAAACCAAGAATAGAATAGAAAACTTTTAAAATCCGATTTTCAAAATACGAATTCACTTTTTAGTTTACAAGTTTAATTCAGCGTAGTGATTATCAGAATTTATTCAAACATGTGGTGGTCATAATTGCAATTTATAGGATACTTACTCATTAATTGACATAATTGAACTTGGTGAACTGAAACACACAACTGCAATAATGAAGAACATTAGGGTATGAAATTAAGATGAAATGAGTTTGAAGGTTGTTACCTTTGTGGTTTGTATTGCGGTGGAGCAGGCTGTGAACAGTCATCTTGATGTACTACGACCGGCCATAAAGAACTACGGAGGGAGCGTGGAAGTGTTATCCGTTGAAGGTGAGGAGTGCCAGGTTAAGTACGTTGGACCTGACTCCATTGGATCCGGAATCAAAGCAGCCATCAAGGAGAGGTTTCCAGACATTCTCAATGTTACCTTCTCTTCCTAGCTACCACCAACATCATCATCATCATCACCTTCTCTGCAACTATGTCTTAATCTGTTCTTCACTTGTAAACCATCATCCTCAAATAAATGTAGAGTTACCAGTAGTGGAGGGAATATAGCAGTTCTTTTCATTGTTTGACTCTTAAGTTTGGATTGGAAACTTCCTCTGGTAAATGTACTACACTTCTTATGTATGTATGCTATTGTCTCTTCTTTTCTTTGGAATGCTAAATTTTAATTGATTGGTGATTAGTTTTTACTTTTGTATGAATACAGCTATTTTGATATATGATAAGTTTTTAGAGATAAATTATGTAATAAAATAATTGAAAGACTAAAGATTTCCATGCTTATAATCTTCAGAACTTCTTTAGTGATTTTTGTCCTTTAAGAACTAAATTGGGTCAAATATTTTTTCTTAGATTAATTGGGCTTTTATTCTTGGTATTTCTTACAAAATACAGAAAAGAAAAAAAACAGTTCGGTTTTAACTTCAAATATAATCAATCAAAACATCATGACATGCACTATTTTTTTCACATATCTCATCTTTCTCACTCCCGTAATGAGAAGCACAGTGCCCACACTTCAAAAAAATCAACATCAGAGTTTTGATGTTAATTATGTTCCCAAGAATTGTTGCTCGTATTAGTATTATCCCATGGTTTAAAAACAGTAAATAAGTAAACATTCATTAAAAATACAATTTGTCTCCCCTTTCCTTATCTTACTTCCGAACATTCTAGCATAGTGATTTTACTAATTTCCTCGTGTGCGAACTCAAAAATTAACTTGCATTGAGAAAGCGAATATCTTTAGTGCAGTTTCTTTTCTTTTGTTAGTGCAAAATTTGAAGCAATGATTACCATGCGTAAGAATACGGCTCATGGCTACACAACAGGACACATTATTACAGTGTTTATGTTGTTAACCCACCAACAGGCTTGCAAGAAATACCTGAATAAAATCTTTCGCTTAACAGATTAATATTTTAACCCGTCAATAATTATTTGTTTGCGTGTTTTCAAGAAATACCTTAATTATTGCTCGTCACTTGTATTCTCATTTTATATTTTCTTTTCATATTTCGGTAGCTTCGATAAGGGTTGTCTGCGGAGAAAAGGAGTCAAGAATATAGAACAAACAAAATCATTCCAAACAAGGGAAAGAGAAAAGTTCATCAATCGGCTACACCTGGCCTTAGTTCCTATGCTATTCCATGAATTTTCCAAGACAACAGCAAATTTAAATTAAATTATTTTCATATAGTTTGAATTATCACAACATTTTTTTCATTGGATGTGCAAGTGTGCAAACGATTAGAAACATACATGAACCGATGTAGTCGTTCCAATTGCTCCCAATTTCAGCATTCATAAGCCTTCAGAGACATCCGGAATTTCCATTTCTAAACTTATATACATGCATATCCAAATTAGAAGCCATTTTTGTACCTGGTATGTGGTATCCCTACAAAGCATTATCAGCGTGAGAAATAAAGTCCAGCTTCTCAGGACATGCTAAAGATGGGAGATTCATTCATCGCAGGGATCTCAAGTTTCTCTTTACATTGAAGACCAAGAGTGGCATAGTCTAAAATTGCAGGCCGAAGTAAACAGAACTGCAGTTGGACTAAATATACCACAATCAGAATTTCCAGGTGTTGAGTTCAAAGCCAGTTGCCACATTCATAATTTTGATTGAAAAAATTCTTGGAATTGAAACACCTTTTTTTTTTTCTCGGTTGCCACCTGGGGAATAACATGCAAAACACTTTTCAATAAATACAATGCCTCAACAAGCCTTGTTGTGCTAGTTAACAATAGAACAGAAAATTGAAGAAACAAGTACCATAAGGATGCTGAAGAAGCAAAAATATTATATTACAAAAGCACACAAATGGTAAGGATGAATGCTAAATTATAAAAGAACGATACAAACTACCAGTGTGAATCATCTCTGAAAAATATAAGCTCTCACCAGAGGAACTAGAGATCTGTAGCCTTTAGTTTTCTAGGTCTTTTATGAGCCGATGGAGCTCCAGGTGCCTGCAAAAATTATAATTTGAACAGATCAATAATAATGCACTACGAAAATAGTCCACATGTAAGCGGGAATCAAGCAGTGAAGAAAATATTTAGACAAACTTTGTAGTGTACCTTACGCTTTTGGTCCTTTTTGCCAACCCTTTCCACTGAAGCCATATTTATAAACACGGTTAATAATAAATAAACAAAAAACTCATCAATTACAGGAAATTAGGTAGAGCAGGTGCAGACAAAATCTATTACCTCCAAAATTCATTGCATCTGGAATGAATGTCCGATCCTGATCCCCAGCACGATGTAAATGCTGTCAGTAGTTTCCAAATCACAGATTCATGGTTAGGGAAACGAAATAGGATAAAAACAACGAAAGCAATAGAAGGGTAAATAGAAAAATAAAAGCCAGATTTCTAACCTTAGGTGTGCCAGGTGTTTCACCATATGACCCATCACGAAAAGAGGAACCTTCAGCCTCTTTATATTGAACCTGAAACAAATATTTTAGCAAGTAGTTAAATAAAAGAAATTGGCGGAAAGCAAGCCAATATTGATTTTGCTACTCCTTGAGAAAAATAAAGCTAAGAAAGGCATATGGACATTCTAAACAGCGTAATCCCCAAAACCACAGTAGCAAGAATACCTGTTTCTGGAGATTAAGCCAAGTTAGTATTTCTTTTCTTAACTCAAGGTGCTCCGCACAAACAGCTTTTGTTGGAACTCTTGGTTTCAAGTTGACCTGCAATCATAGTAGAACTAATTAAAAAGGAAGTGCACATGTGTGTGCCCTGTGCACGGATCACTTCACAGTAATTAAGAAATTTTAGTTAGTCATTAAATTTGTCAACAATGTGTATTATTTTTCCAGAATTACCCTTAAATTATTGGGATCGCATTCTCTTAATCTCTTTCTACCCAATTAACTAATGTATTTTCACTTAAGTAATGACTATTTGCATCCTATAAAGAGGTAAAGGGAATGAAAGAGGCAGCTCTGACTCGTGATTACCCTTTCGTGATGAGTCCAAGAAATTAATTTACTGCATTTATTATTTATTGACTAGAAAAAACTGTCTAGTAATTAAGGGCAACTTTTGAAAAAAAAAAGTTAGTTCAGTAAAATAGTTTGGAAGGGGCCTTAAGCATACTAAAAGGTTCCCTTGAGACAGAAAATATGGAAAAAGTGCTTAAGAGAGATTATTTAATTTCTCGGCTAATTCATTCATTTATAGGAACCCCTACATCAAAGATGTATGAAAAGTAATGATCAACCTACACATATATGTAACCTGTTCTAACAAGTTAACCATTCAACTAAGTCAAACAATTATGATAGGTCCCTATAGAAAAACAAAGGAAGTACTAATTAGTACTCAAAAGATATTTGTTAAGTAATAAACAAGTGCAAAGTATTTAACGGAAAGTACAACAATTAATACAAAGGAAACTTAAAAGCGTTTATTTTTCATTAAATAATGTTCATTTTTTAATCCTTAACAGGTGTCTAACGTTTCCTTTATATATTGTTACAATTACATATCAGTGAATACCATATGAATACCACGGACAAACATATGAAATATCTTAACTATATTAAAAGTTCAAGTGAGTAAAGACAAACCCCAAGGTCTTGCAAGGTTTGCTCAACCCGTTTGATAGTCCGAAGTCCAGCAGATGAGTTTGCAGCTTGCACCATTTGTTCAAGTGCATATGTTCTCAAATATACACGTAGCTGAAACATTCCTCGTCATTAGACTATGTTTAATGTAGTAGGATTAAAAATTTGTGAAAGTAGCATCTAAAAAAAGTCATTTGAAATAGTGTGATTAGTGCAAGATCAAAGTTTTTAAATATTGAATAGTAACATTCCTGGTGAGCATGAAGAGAATGAGCTTTGGGAAATGGGAGGTGTTTAGAACAGAAGTGTCAATGAAGAGAAGGCACAGGCTGCATCACTGAGATCCTTCTATATAACTTACCATGCGAAGAGAAGCTAGAGTAGATGCATTATCTGATAAAGTAGGAGGCGCAACCATTGGTGGAAGTTGCACATTCGATGGAGATACAGTTTCACCAGGGACAGCCCTCTCTGTAGCTTCTGCACCAGCATTAGGAGCAGCCAAGTGAGACTCTTCAGCAACCTACAACACAAGATAAAACACGTGTCATCTGAATACATGCAAAGCTCCAAAATTTCTAGAGTATTCCATGAGTAAACAAAGAGTGAAGTCTATCCTACACACATTTGTGTGACAGTGGGGACAGCCCGTATCCACAAAAGGCATCCTTCAGTACATGGTTCAATATAGGGCAATGTTGGTAATTGTTTTTTAAGTCTCATTTCATTAATTGCAACAAAAAGAAAAATCCATATACATAAATAGTTAGCTCAGGCACAAAAAGAAAGTCCCTATAAATGAATTGGCTCACAGCCAGGGGTGGAGCTTGGTGCACAATTGATACTCTCAGCTGGAGCTAGTAACTAGATTGATTCATAATGACATACACAAACAGGTGCTTGTGCATCTTAAAGTGAAATCGTTTTATAAATTCCATGAATGCTGCTGTCCCAAATTGGTTATTGTGAACTGTGAACAAGCAATTCAATGACAGCCTTTCAACAAGTATATTACTGTCAGTAAAATTGAAAACTAATAAGGTTATGAGTACACAGCTCTAGTTACCTCCTGGCGCAAATGAAATGATAAACAGCAGAAAATTTTTCTATGAAACTCAATTAAATAAGAACATTCCATATTAGTCAAAGGTCGTATCACAAACAATCAAGAAATCAGAATTAAAACATTTGAAATTGATTCCTTATAATAATTCCCCCCTCCACAAGTAATTAATGGCATTATAGAAAAGCATTCTTTAAAAGAAATTACCTTGGGTGGAATGCGAGATTCAGCTATCCTTTTTGCTTCAACAAGAACCTGCATAAAAGAACAGAAGTAGGTATTATACCTTATTTTCTTTGAAGGTACACATATTGCAGAAACTAATGACTATAATCTAAACAACAGTTCAAAACCTCTTCATCTCTGCGTTCTTGTTGCCTTGTTTGAGAGAGGACCATGGACAGTGCTCGCTTTCGCTCCATTTCTTGTGAAACATTATACAGTTCCTACAATGGGGAAGGACAAGTTATCACTATGATCAGGTCCAGTGTTCAAAAGCAGATTAAAGTTTTTAAACTGCACCTTAACAAGAGGATGTGCTGCAACATCCCCAGAAGATGGAGCTCTAGCAACCAATATAGCCCGCGAAACTACATCACAGGGCATGAGATAAAAGGTCATGTGAAACATATTACCATAAAATCAAAATAAAGTATAATAAAAAGAAACATGCAGCATATAATAATTGGTTGAACAAATACATACCACTATAATATCTATCCTTTAATTCCTCTACAGTTCGAGATGATGGAAACCTATCGGCTATTACAACAAATCGGAGATCAAATCTCTCGCACAAGTCAAATAGTTGATCAGTCTCCTCTTTGGTCCACATCTACATATGTAAAGTACAATCGAATAGAGCAATGCACTTAAGACATGATAAAGATTGATCTAAAATATAATTAGGATTCAATATTACACGAGTTGACTTTCAATTATGAAAAGCACACAGCATAGTTGCAGTTAAGGGTAAGAAATGTTACAGATGAAAAGCACAATTTAGTGTGTACAAACAAAGCATATGTGAAGTTAAACTAGGCTCGCAGATACAGATCATTCCAAATTGATCACAAATATGTCCCTGTGTTTATAGTTATACCAATAATCATTTTCTGTATTTGGGAACTAATCATCGTGATACACAGTGTAAGGAAAAAAAAAAGTATGAACTCACATACCCATCCACATAGTTAGCTATCCAATTCAAAAGATAGATTCTTTTGATTGGAAAAACCTAAGGATAACAATAATTCAAATTCTGACCTCTAGCATTATCTTATTCAAAGGCTTTAAAGAGTATCCAACATTTTACTATATCATTCTACAAAAACCACCAACTCCATCACGAACAACATTAGGTATCCTATCAATGTGGAAGGGAATAAATCTTCCTAAATTCTCTTACATTAATGTACAGATAAGCTCAGGCAAGACCAAGGGTCAAACAAATTTTGTCACATCAAACCAAAAGGTATTTCTCTCAAGAGACACCCCTCAGCAACGGTAAACAAGAAATTTGGCCAAAACCAAATTAAGCAGTGTTAAGTATGGTTCTAAATTCTGATGATCAAATTAATAGAATCCTAATGTTGTTTCATAGAAAAAAAAAAACACTAATCCAACTTCACACTAAACTTGAGACTCAAGGATGTGAAATGGAAACCAGGGAACAGAGATGTGTAGTTGCATAATTGAATAGGGAGAAATAAGAGAACTATGACCCCCCAAACAGCGTTAGTGGCACACTAGAAAACCCATCCTTGCCCAAGCTAGAAGCTCATAGTAATAACAGAAAGACATCCATGAATACATGCATCTCACTCCTCCCCTACCACCCACTATTGGTGGTCCCACAAGCTAAAACAGAAAACATAACAAACCAGACTAAATGTATTTTATTGCTGATTTTCTTTTATGTTTCTCCAACCATAAAATCCCTCCACGTCCTAGGGATGTTTGCTTATCTCATCATTAAAAGTTGTCTATCAATCCATCTATATTTTCAGACAAATTTTCGTTAAACTAATGACTGAAGAAACCACACAGAAATAACATGATATCCTTCTCTTCTAGGAAAAGAACTTCCCATACTGTGATTTATAAATACCAACATAAGTAAAAAGCAATGTAACGCTTAATCGTGTTAACCAAGGTAGTTGAATTGGGATACAAAGTGCATCACCAAGGTACAATGTAACCCATAAACCAATTTGCATCACCAGACTTCTAAATCATATCAAAGTGGTAGTATTGTAGCACGTCCTGTGTGATACTAACTACCATGGTGTTAACACAAATTAATTTAAATGGAGACCCCACTATCACAACTTGATACACCGACTAAAATACGTATGGGGTAAACATTATAGTTTGAGTAATTCATTCATAAATTTACATAATAATATACATTTAGACATGTTACCCACAGGATTTGTCAAATACTTGTCATACTCCTCATCTGTGTATTTGATCACATCAACTGCCTGTACCAAAGCATGTAAACTAACATTCAATCATACAAAGAGGTATTGGCCAAAACCAAATTCAAAAATAAAGCAGGCAAAGCATTTACCTTATTATACTTGGCAAAAGAATAGTCACCCGTAGGAGGAACACCATTGACAACTCGAACCTGATTTATTAGACAAATTACAATTACTCGTATGCTCAAAATCAAGAATATGGTTAAGTTTCTTGTTTAACCCTTGTACTTGTCTCAATTTTATGTGTTAATTCTATACAAGATAACTGGAAGCCTAGTTCCTAGACAACTTTTTGCAGCAGTTTATTACCACGACAGAACGAATTTTGGTAACAGTAAAATACCATCAAAAAGATTCAACGCATGTGTGTCATTGAGTAACTAAAACTTAAAATGGTAACAACTACAGGAAATAATTTAATATTTTAACCCACATAATATATAAAAAATTATACTGAGACTATTTCTGACCCAGTGGTAAAGTTGCAGATTATCTTTACGAGCAGAACTGGTGAAAGGAAGCCACTGCCAAGTGATCTGAAGAAACATAGAAAAGGTGAAAATACTCAATAAACTAAATCACTGAACTAATTGAGCATTGTCAAAACAAAACTAAAAGAAAAAACGAAGAAGCAACCTTTTCGAGAGGAGGAGGCTTTTTCTTCAATTGAGAAGCTTCAATAGCAGGCATAAGAGGGGCCAACCCACCTGTAAGCGCATACACCTACAAATAAAATTCAATTGAATTGAATGCAGTGACCATACACAAAATTTTGAATACATGTTATTGTTGAAATAGGTACCTCGCGCGAAATGCCATCAGGTTTTCGTTGAGACTCTTTGGGAGGTCGAGACTTCTTCTCAAGAGAGGGGAATGAGTTTTTTGGCAATCCCAGGATATCTTTGGCATCCATAATTCACAATTATACACACAGTTAGGGACTAGTTAGGGTTTCAGGATCAAGGTTGGAATTTGGGGAATTAAACAGGGTTGTTCTTCCTGTTTCAGTTTTCCCTCTCACTTTCTTCAGTGTCATATTAAAATTTTAGAATGACATCTTAGCGACGTCGTATTGGTTTCCTTGTCATGACTGGGTTTTTCTATTTTCTCAAACAAAAATACACCAATTTCATTAATATATATTTAGTCGTACTTATTTCATGAAATTATAAAAAATAAAAAGGTTGTTATCTATTCATCACAAATTCTGAGAAAATAAAATATTGTTTAACTCTACATTTAATTATTGACTTAAGTAATATTTTTGTCTTCTAATTTATTAGTATGATTTATTTTGATCTTTTTATTATTTTTTATTCAATTTAGTTCTTTAATTATTTAAAGAAGTTTAATTTGGTTTATGCCAATAAATTCACATTAATACCATTTCCATACATATTATATAATATTTTATATAATTTTCAATTTTTTATTATTTAAAAAAAATCATATGTCAATAATTGTATTATATATCAATTTGAAATATTTTTTTTAACTTTTAATTTTTTTTAATTAAAAAAGTGTCACACAGCAACTCATAATTTGCCGAGCAAAATCCACATTATCATTTTACCTTTCATGTTAAAACTTAACTCATTTTAAATCTATTATTAAAAAAAATGTCTCATAAATATTTTAGTTAAATATTTAATAACTAACTTTTATTCATTAAAATATGAACACAAACTTCATAGTTTTTCACTAATTGAATAAATATAGAATAATAACGTTGA
>Ga0099823_1003952_pt1 | contig 14313 bp, 6 predicted proteins | sample CowpearedBW_FD_76831 | JGI IMG/M metagenome (GOLD analysis project Ga0099823, IMG submission 76831) | Root nodule microbial communities of legume samples collected from California, USA - Cow pea red BW | ecosystem: Host-associated > Plants > Roots > Nodule | place: USA: California | collected...
TAATTTGGTATCAAATTAGAGAGGACAAAATTGAATCATTTTAAAAAATTGGGGGACTAAATTGAATCAAAATTGTAAATAGAGGGACTAAATTGAAAACAACCAATGTTAGCTTGACATGTGACACAATCGTGACCTGCCACGTGGCAGTATTTATTTATTTTTAAATAAAAAATCTCAAATTGACACGTGTCACAACCATAAAGTGACACGTGGAAGTTTAATTTTTTTAAAAAATAATTTAAAGAATTTAAAAAAAATTAAAAATTCCACAAAATGACACATGACATGTACAGAGACGGTGTTAACGTAGACTTAACGGCAGAGACCAAATTGAACCTTCTTCAAGAATTAGAGGATCAAATTGAACCAAAAAGTAACAAGGGGACCAAAATGAACCAACCCAACAAATTAGGGGACCAAAATAGTAATTAAGCCTAAAATCATAAACTTAAGGCTCTCTTTTTTTTTCTCTGAAAATTGGTTACTTATCTAAGTATTTGTAGTTTTTTTTTCTTTTATCACAACAAGAACCAAGTTAAAAAAAAAAGAGAAAATGATAGCCATGTTCAATATCTTCAAATTAGGAGGAATCTTCAAATTATGAGGAACATTAATGTTAAATATTTTCAACGAATATTATCAATGGAAAAATGGAAAATTCTATTGATAAATGAAATATCAAAATTTGTAAATAATTTCCTTCTTGCATATTATCAAATAATTTTCATTCATATGTAAATTTTGATTAATAAATATAATATTTCTAATAGTGATTGCTAATTTCAAATTTTTTAAGTAATTTTAACAAGTAAACAAAAATTCACTAAATCTATCCTTTCATTTAATTGTTTAATTACGTTTCAAACTATTTAAAAATAATAATTAAATATTCAAATATTTTTTTTGGGTATTTGATTAAATAAACTTTAAAAGTCGATTCTTTAAATGCTATTTTGTTTTCTGCTATTTAAAAAAATATAAAAATAATAAATAAATATTCAAATCATTTTTTTATCTTATTTGATTAAATAAACTTTAAAAGTTGCTATTTTGTTTTTTGATATTTAAAAAAATTAAAAATAATATACAAATATTCAAATATTTTCTTGTATCTTATTTGATTAAATAAACTTTAAAAGTCGATTCTTTAAATGCTATTTTGTTTTTTACTATTTAAAAAAATTTAAAAATAATAAACAAATATTCAAATCAATTTTTTTTATATCTTATTTGATTAAATAAACATTAAAAATCGATTCTTTAAATGCTATTTTGTTTTTCACTATTTAAAAAAATTGATAAATAATAAAAAAATATTCAAATCATTTTTTTATCTTATTTGATTGAATAAATTTAAAAGTCGATTGCTTAATTGCCATTTTCTTTTCTACTATTTTAAAAAAATAAAAATAATAAAAATTAAAATTTATAACTATATATGTCATCTTATATTTAGTATTTAATTATTTAAAAACCATTCCGATATTATAAATTTTTTATATTTAATTATTAAAATTAATTTAAAAATAATAAAGCTTAGAAATAATTATTTGGAAATATGTATGATGATTCAATCATTTTATTTTTTTCTAAAAACAATGCCTTTGACTTTTGGTACGTACTTATATCATAATATTTATGGAGAAGCTGAAGTACAGCCACTTCCATGTTTAATTCAAATACTAAAAAGTGAAGAATACAATAATTGACCTACGCAAGGAAATAAATACCAAATCATCGTGGCTTACTTACTTTGTACAACAACTATTAGAAGAAGAAAGAAAAACTATTTTTTTTTTCAACATTTTCACTCGTGTTAATAAAAATTAAAAACATGAAACCTGGATTCATAAAAAAAAAAAAGAAGAAAAGAAAATGTGAGGCTGGAAAGCCTTTTTGAAATTAATTTCATAAGAGGATATCATGGTCAAAAAAATTGCTCTTGAGACTACAAAAATTTAAGAATTCAAATATTTGACTTCAAATATTGATTATATTATTTCAAACATATTTGAAGTTGGAACGATAACAGATAAAAATTTCTTTAATTTGTTTTAGAGATTGTTATAGTACTTTAATAATCTCACGTCATTTAAAAATTGAAATACATATTCATCTTTTAATCTATTAAAGCTTCTTTTTTAAAAATAAAATTGTAAAAGAATTTCAAATTAAAAAATAGATGATAATATTTTGAACGCAATGATTACTCTTATGTCAATTGTTGAGACCAAACCAACTAAGACTCTTCGTATTCAATAAAAGATAAATAAATTGAATAATATATATATAAATAAAGGATAAAAGATATTACTTTAAAATATCAAGTTAAAAGCGTATATTTTGATATCTATATAAATTTATTTAAACTCGTCAATATCAAATCTCTACAATATCTATTTTTAAAGTAACCCAAGAAAGTAAACATAGTTTTTATTTACACGTTTTCCCACACTTTTGTAATATGTTTGTAGTATAATAAACACTACATATTGACCTTTAGATGTAAAACCAATTTTCAAATATTTTTACATGTAAAACGAAAGGCACACTAAATTTTCTGGGTCATATCTCGTGGGAATGCACACAAAAATGGTGAAGAGGTCAATGCATGTTTTTGGCTTCAACTTTTCCATCACTCATATATCGTTGGGAAAACAAACTATTTTATTTATTTTATTGAGAACAAATGAGTTGCAGCCACCAAGCGATGACTTATCCAAGGCACCATTATCTTATGGCCATATATTTTGGAAGCTTTTGCCTAATCTCCCATAACTATTCCTTCTTCATGGAATGCATGCTTTAATTAAATACTATCTTTTAAATCTTTGTCCCCCTTCTTCCATTTCTTTATTATTGCCCTCACTTTCAAATTTGTTTGCGATTCTAGACAAAAGGGTTTTTTAATTGTTTAAATGAGGACGATGTGTGTGTCTTAAATTTTTAATCTAACCCTAAATAATTGAGTGTGTATTTCGTTCCATTCACATCAAACAATTTATGTAAATGGTAAACCTATTTTTAAATCAATACTTAAATTTAAAGCTTAAGTACTTTGTGCTCATGTATTGTATAAATAATCCATATAATAAGGAATTCCTTATTCTTTTTTTTTTCACTATGTAAATATACCGAATCCACATAATAATAGTATTATACGAATAATATTAGCTTTTATAGTCTAAGATATTTGAGAAACCCGTGATGTAAAAAAAACAATAATTTTAATTAAATAGATTTACATATACTTTGATTTAAATTATTTTAGTATATATAAAAGAATAAATGAAAATAGCGTGGGAAAAAACTGTGAAGTAAATGTGACTTTTAAAATATAGATTAGGTTTCAATGTGCATTAAATTAATTAGTATTTTTTGCATTTAAAAATACAAATCAATTCAGTTTTTTTTTTCTTTTAAAATTAGTCAACTATAATATTTTACACGTTTTTTTACTGAATTAGTTTAATTGTGAATACTCCACTGCTAGGTTAATTAATTTCATAAAACAATGAAAAGGATTTAGACAGGGACTCGCGTCACTTAAAAATTGTTGAGTTATTTTTTTGGAGACCCAATTTTAGTCTTACAAAAGGTCTAAACATTACATTTTCTTGGACAGATTTATTGAAACACTACAAAAGGTCTAAACAGGAAAGTCTTTGCTCTGAATTTAATGAATTTATTTTTATTTTATTATTTTAAATAAATTTAACTGAAAATGAGTATTTAAAAACATGTTTCTTTTAGTTATTGAATGCATAGAGTATTGTCATAATAGTTTTTGAAATAACGAAAACGTTAATTTTCTTAACAAAAATCTAAATATATCGGAAAAATACATAATTTATTATTATAGTTTCCAAATTTTCTAACTTATTATCATTATAGTCTATAACAAAACCAACAGTAAATGTTATGGTCACTAACAAATTTCAACCTTTTGGATTTATTTAACATTTTTCTAATCTAAGGGACTTCCGTGATATTGTCTTATAAATTCAAGGATTAAATCGAGATTACCTTTTGTAATAAAATATGAAATTAAAAAATAAAATAAAATAATATAATATTATGTTAATAATAATAATTAAATATATATTTATTAATTTAAAAAAATATTTTTCGTCTTAAAAAAACTAAATTATAAAGTATTTAGTTCCTAAATGTTATTAAAATCAATATAAAACATCATTATCAACCAACAACAAAAAACAAGAAGTATTTCTTACGTGACAAGTGAAGTTATATAGTAACTAAAATATAATCTTTATGTGTTGTTTATTTAAAAAATGTTTTACATTAACTATTATAAAAGACAAGGGCTACCTACTTTATAATTTAGTTTTTAAATAATTTTTTTTTTAATAATTTAAAGACAAAAAATATATTCAATAATAATAATATAGTAAAATCGTGATGAATAAGCTGAATGAAAAAGGTGCTTTAAGGTGCATGATTGGAAGAAAAAATTGTTACATAATATTAAACAATAGAAGTGGTGGATTGGTGGTGCAATCCTCTTACTAAATCTGGAGGAAGAAGGATTCAGGAGAACTCTACTTTACAAGGCTTCCTCATTTCCTTTGTGATTCATTTGTTATTGGACACATCCATGGTGATGGTGGGGTTAATAATGCCTGCACCAAGGAAATGATACAAAGGAAACTTCCAACATGTACTGTAAAAAAACTAAGTGGGCCAATCAAACACTACCTTTCCCACAAAACCATACACCAACTTCAATTCTCAATCTTCCCATCCCCACTTTTACCCTTCAAATATTCTTCATCTTAGCCTGTCACCATCAGTAGTACATGACCATTTCCCCTGTCTTGCTGTCATCAAACATAAAGTTGTTGCAACTACTTGTGCTTATTAGCTGTTTAATTTCTTCTAAACCATACTCTAATGGACTTTCCCCCCATAACTTACTTTCTTCACCTGTCCACCCACTAGTCCTACCACCATTGGAGCACACCAACTTTTGAGTATCTTCCACCTCACTAGATAGGTAACTGAGACCACCTATTTGGTCACCAAAACCTCCAACACCAACATATCCAAGTTCTGCTCCTTTCACATGATTCATCTGATTATTGTTGTTGTTGTTGCAGCTTCCATCTGAAGAAGAGCTGCAACTTGTTTCACCCCCCAACATAAACCCACAATTAACTTGGTAAAGGTTCTCAAAAGTAGAACAAGAGTTTCCACTCAGAAGACTTTCATATGAAATGGTCTCAGAGCCTGTGAAAGCCACATGGGGTTGATGGTTTGAGCTGTGATTGCTTTTTAGTGATAATGAAGATGAGGAGGAGGATGATGAGGGTGTTGAGTTTTGAAGCATGGATGAAAGGGTGGTAACTTGGTGAGGCTTTTTCAGTGCTGAAGGGTTCATTATTCCCATCATTTTTTTCTTAAGCTTGGTGTTCCAGTAGTTCTTGATATCATTGTCAGTTCTGCCTGGCAACTGAGATGCTATTATGGACCACCTGCACTTGTCACAATGAGTCCCCAAAAAAGAAACATGTAGCAGATCTAAAAGTACATGTAATCAATATCATGTCTACTTTGACAATTTAATTCCCAAGATGTGAAACCAAACTCTGATACATGATCTTTCATCATCTAGTCTATCAAGTATATCCAAGGTAGGTAAGAAAAGCACTTGAAATTAAGTGAAAGAAAAAGAATACCTGCTTCCAATGCTACCAAAGAGAGTACAGATTATTCTATCTTCATCTTCAGAAAACTCCCCATGCTTAAGGTTTGGCCTCAGATAATTAAGCCATCTGAGTCTGCAACTTTTCCCACATCTTTTCAAACCTGTTTGAGACAAATTATCAAACACCATCAGGAACACATGATAGAAGAAAAAAAATTGAACTTGGAAGAACCCTGTATGTCAACATATATTATAATTAATCACTCCAATCAAAGGTTTAAACTGTGATCACACTTGGGATTTCAATGTGTTCTTTGATATTACTGACAATCATGGACAAATGTGAGCAACAGACACTGCAAAAACCTTAATGTTTGGTCGGAATACCAGACCATTTTGAAACCTTAGGCCTAACCTCTGCAAACTTCATAGTTTACAAACTAAAACAATAAACTTGAGAATAAGGGGGGAAAGGGTTGAAATTGGAAAAAAATCTTACCAGCTTTATGTGGGAGGGAAATCCAGTTTCCACCTGTACCATGCTTCTCTATGAACTCTCTAAGCTTTTCATCTTCTTCAGGACTCCATGGCCCTTTCTTTACATTGGCCTTGTCACAACAAGGAGCTCTTCCCATCTCTCTCTCTTTTTCTCTCCTCACACTGACACACTTAGGAGGGTGGATTGAACACAAATTTGTTCGAGAAGAAATTTATACAGCTTGAGTCAACGGAGGAACAGGGTTGATTGATCAAATTTTCACCACTATCAAACTTCAAAACTCGTTTATAATTGAGTGACAGAAGTTTCCATCACTATATATTGGACCCTCTTGCAAAGTTTAAATTGGTCACTGCTATCACAATTTTGTATATAAAGTAGAAAGTCTGCTCCCCGAGTTGTGTATATAATAATTCATGGAAATGAATTATATATTGATGGTCTGCTACGTATTTTCAAGAGATGGGCCAAGCCTTCCAAAACAAATGTCAACTTGGAAGTCCAATTATAAGCTCTTTCTTCTTATCACCTCATGCTGCTTCCAACTCAAAGTATAACCATGTTTTTAATCAAGCCTTGGTTTGATAAAGTTTATGGTATAATTTCTTCAATTAATTTTAAAAAAAAAACCTAAGAGTTATAAATAAATCATGCTTTTATAAACTTACTCAAATAAATGTTTTAAGGTTTCATAATAAAATAAGTTTAAACAAACTTAATGATAAAAGAGTAAATTGCAATTTGCTCCCTCTTGAAATATACTTAAATTAAATTTACTTCTCTTCTGGTTTTAAAATATGCATTTTATTCTTCTAGATGAATGGACATTATATTTGAGTTTGCTTTATTATTTTTCTACACAAATGAGCTTTTAAGAGATTTTCTTCACTTTGCATCTTATCGTTGACATAACTGACAACTAATTTTTAATATTTAGTATGTACATTGTGATTTTAAAAGATAAAATAAATATATTAGATAAAGTTTTAAAGTCAACATAAGAGGTATTTTGAATTTTATTCCAACGTCTAAAATATTAAAATCAAATATACCATTTTTAAAAACTAGTTGTCTTCAAAAGTTGTAGAAAAGACAAAAACATAGTTAGGAAACACATCTATATCCACCAATTTTCAGGGAATTATTTATATTAAAATAAAAAATATAAATTTATAATGACATAAGAATATATAAGTTTTAAAATAGCTGTTTACCAATTTTTTATAAACATATCTTTTACGATTATTAATTTTGACACAGTTAAAATTGAACATAACTTACTATGAACTCAAGTCACCAGGTTGAACTCATGTTGAATTATATCGCCTCATTAACTCATAATAAAAAAAATAAAAAATAAAAAACACCTTAACCTAGCCAAATAACAAATCCACACAATTAAAAAAAATGGGTGGGAGAATATATGATATCCATGAGTTTCAGATTTCTTCTTCAATTCTCTTTATCCCTTTTACTTTTCTTTTACTAAAAATTAAAATATCTCAATTCACAAGTTTTTGTTCTCCTATACTCTAGGCTTTTCTATTTTCCTCCACCAGGCATTGCACATTCTAACTCCAATTGTCTTACACTCCATTGTTAGCAATGTTGTAACGTCCCAATTTAGTAGAATAATTCTAATCTATAGAACGCCTCATGTTTATAGTATAAAATAGAGCACTGACATAAAGTATATTAGAATTAACCTTTTACAGTTATCCCAAATTATACTGGAATGGAAGCCCAAAGACACAACACAATGCCATGAAAAGAATCTAAACACAGATTAGATTAAACTGGAAATTTGCTCAAAGAGCAAGAAACTACAAAATAACAGTACACAAGAAGAAATGCTCAACAATGAGCAATAAAGGATCTAGGAAGCCTAACTACATCGCAACCTCCCCGCCAACATCACGATCACCAAGAGTCTCCACATATGCTCACACCAAGGATTTGGTGATCATCGTAAAAGAAAAAAGCCAAAGAAGAGAACAGACACAAAGAGAAAGGGTAAGCTAGAGTAAAAGCAGTAAGCACCCAAAACATGTGAAAGCAAACAATTAAAGGACTCTCTAACTCAACATCTGCATCATACTCTTGATACGAAATTCTAAAGGAAGTATGCACCTGTACTGGTTTCTAAACTCTGCAGAGTCTAGACGCAAGGGGTTATCACCCAACCACACACAGGGTTAATCCTCTAATGTCTTAGGCCTAATATGTCTCAAGACTAGGACCTCCTACCATCTGCCATCTCACCACATAAATCATTCTGCTCTATGTGAGCGTGAACGATTATCAGAGTTCAGGATACCTTCCTTTATCTAGACATCTCCTATATCAAGGTATACACTAACCACCATCACCAAGATTTTCCCTTGAAACTCTTTTACCAACAATTTTCACATATCTCAATCATTCAAGTCTCATGCCAATCCATCACCAACCAAACAAGTCATGTTTTCCATTTCATACTCAACATAACAAGATTTCATTTAATCTCATACTTTATAAATGCATACCATGACATACATATATCATAAAATAGTATTCATCCCAAATAAATGAGTGTCAACATTTAAGTACCTGCAATTCCATACAATCAAGCACAACACACAACCATAATTCTTACACCAAAATTCCCAAGAAAATTTATTATCACAAAACCAAAATCACTGCAGTAATGTTTGACACATTTTTCAAGCTACAGACATCTAATCAACGATCCAATTAGTAAAACCATAAAATAGCATGTTATGAAACACATGTCCAAATTTGAGCTCAATCCAACGGTTAATGAATCGGGAAAATCAATTTTACTAAAACTGCGCATATCAGAAAAATACATAGTCGGCCAGCGACCAAGGCACTCGCCCAGTGACCACTCGAAACTTCCAGAATACGAATAATAACGTCAAATATCACAGTTTCATGAATATTAGGACCCCTAACTTGGAAATACACAAAAAACTAACGTTTTTCCCAATCTTGTCTCATATTCCACAAAACACTAATTACATAAAATAGAAATAACATGAAACCCTAGCTTCCCTTACCTTAATGAGACTTAGCTAAACGAAACTGAACTTTAAGGAAGAGCACCATAGCTCCAGGAACAAATTAAGGAGCTGAAATATATCGACACCTGAATCAAAATAGAGTTACAAGAATGAACCCTAAGCAGGACCACCACCACACAATTGGAAGAAGGAAGGTTGAGATCTACTTACATGGAGATATGAGCTCGGGCAGCTTCGGACAAGGACGATTCACTAGCTACGAGAGGCAAAAGCTGATGCCCTAATAGAGCTCTTACAACACTACAAGGGAGGGGGAGAAATTGTTCTCTATAAAAAGTGGTAGAATGAAGAGTAAGGGAGTGTGAGAGGGTCTTGGGGGTTCCAAAATGGGTTGAACTTGGGCTCTTGAAAAGCTAGGCCCAATCCTTCCTTAGGACAGAATGTAAAATAGAAAAAAAGGGGTCTCACAAATGTCGAACACTACTAATTCAACACTATTACAAAAGTACAACAAAAGATGCAGAGTGTAATAGAACCATAACAAACTCTATATTATTTTATTATCAATTACAAATGAAAGCCACTCCTCATTATATAAAGAAGTAGGAATGTGTACTGAAAGTAAAGGAAATATACTGAAAGCATAGCAAGTGTAAACAACGTGATGTAAAATACTGAAAATTGTCCTAACTTATTCCAGTTGTCTTATACACTAATATCCCCCATAAACTCAATGAGGTGGAGAAATACAAGAAAAATCCACTACATTGAGTTTGGAGCATAGGAACAAGAACTGATAACCGATTAAAAGAAAGGGGTTTTGTGAGCGCATCAGTCCATTGATTTGCTATAGGGATATGATGCACATGAATCTGCTGAGATAAAACCTTTTCACTAATACAAAAAAGGTCAATTTCCATAGACTTTGTTCGAGAGTGAAGAATAGGGTTGTGAGTGACAGGTACAACACTTTGATTGTCACATTACAAAGTTGGAATGGAAGTAGAAACTGAGAGTTCTATAAGCAAAATTTTAATCCAAGTAAGTTATGCAGCAACACTGGCCAAACACCAGAATTCAACTTTTATAGAGGATCGTGCTACCACCAATTGTTTCTTTGACCACCAAGATCCCAAGTTGGGACCAAAATAAATGGCAACACCATATGTGGAATGTCTATCATCTATATTAGAGGCCCAATCAGAATCACACAGAGCCTTGATGAAGAAGGATTGAGAAGAAGAGGTAGCCTGAAAATGCAACCCATATGCAGAAAGCCTTTTAAATAAAGTAGAATACGTTTCACAACGACCCAATGAGAAAACTTGCTCTAAATACCAAATGATATGATCCAAACTAGAAAGATGTAATCTTTCCTAAATATGAATATATTTTGTAAAGAAACAATCAAGAATAAAGAACACGAAATAAGACAGAGATGGAATGCGCTACAATCTAGTAGATTGATAAGCAAGGAAGATTCAACACAAAGAGGTCCTTTTTTGATAAGAACCCAGTCAAAAACATAGACGCCACAATCAAAGATAGATAAGTCTAGACGCCACAATCCAATCCGTGATTGATAAGTCAAGATGCCACAATCGAGATTGATAAGTCTAAGGTAGATTAACCATAAAGATCCTTGTCTTTAATAAGAACCAAATAATATAGATGCCACAATCAACAAGATTGATAAGTCAAGGAAGTTTGCCACCAAAATCCCTGCCTTTGATAAAAACCTGATGCCTAAGCTAAGAAGAAAGAAAATATACTCTTTAACAAAATAAAATTCATTATATGACTGAAAAGTGATTACTTTTGTTGTAGGCCTATGTATTTATAGGCCTTAAATTAAAAATAGAAAAACTGAATTTTGAAACGGACTTGTGGTCCATCGCCCAATGTCTTGGACGCCTAGCAACCAATGACATGCTCTCTCCCAACGACTAGTGACATGTTAGCCCAACGACTAGGGATGTTAATGGGGCGAGTAGGGCACGGTAGTAGCTCCCCCATATCCCGTTGGATAAATATTCACCCAGTAGTCGTCTCTATATCAATGTGGGTATCTGTTATGTGGGTACCCACATTTGTTTTTAATCTCCACAGATATTCATGGGTACTCGCGGGTATTTATAAAAAAATTAATATTTAGCAACATAGGTTAACCATAAATTCAAAAAAAAATGTAATCCATAACATTCATAAATTTCAAATAAATCCAAAATAACTCATTTAAATAGCGTTTAAATGAGCATTTACAAAAAAAAAATTGTATTTATAACCAATTAATAAAAAATAACTCATTTAAAATCAATATGTTAATATTTTTTAAATATTTTTTTTAATTTAAATTAAACTATAATGGATACAAGTATCCACGAGTACGAATACTATGATACTTGTACCTGTCTCGTTAACATGTGGGTATAAACAATACTTGTACCCGTTATCCATATGTATCCATTTTCAATATCTATTTCCTACCCGTTGCGGGTTTTATCAATGGGTACATATGTGTATGAATTTTGTTGAGATTCCTACTAGTGACTAGTGACATGTTAGCCCAATTAGTCCTTAAGTAAACTATAAGATATGATCTTCACGTTCTTTTAATGTTAAAAACTACTCCTCAAGTTCTTCTTGTATATGTTTAGGAGATAATGTTCTATCACAATTATTGATCAATTTCGTGCAATACAAATCCCACAAAATACAAGTAACCATACTAAAACTACATTATGAAAAATTTGGTCAACATTAATTAAGCAAATTCACATCATTGATTAATAGATCATTTCAAAATTGATACTAACCTAAAATCCCTCATATCAAATACAACTTCTTTGAGTGAGGCTTACTCATAATATTATCCATCACACCAATAACATCTTAAAGCCATCACATATGCATTAATTTATTACAAATATGTCAAAAAGTCCAAAATTAATTATCAAATAACGTTATTTGTACCTACCAACCAAAAGGTCAGGAAGGTAATTGTCCTCAATTATATCCTTAATAATGTTAAACTTGAAAGCTTTCAGTGGAATACTTGGAATTAATTGCTCTTTTATGGTTGTTGCTCCTGTAGGCAATAACTTAAAAGGGTGATCGCATACTTGATATTGTCCTTGGTTGGTTAAAATTTTGAAATTATGCATTATATAACTCTTCCCCTCAACCAACTTATCTTCCTACAAACCCAAATATTCCTTTTTAACCTTTATAGGAATTACATTACCTTGACCATGAAAGAAATACAATTCATCAAAAAATAAATTCCATCAAAGAATAAATTTAATAAAAAGATTAAACAACACATTTCATTTACATTTTCATTTATCAAAATCATCTCCAGATGTGTATTAAAATTACAGTTCTGAACAAACCACAAGTCTCTTATTCTAACAGCTAACTTGAGCGTCTCTTTCTTTTATCAATGTCGCTAATCAAATTCAACTTCTTGACCATTGTAACCAATATCTTAAAGTGATACAAAAACATTATAAAATATGACTTTTAAAAACATAAAAAAAGAAAAATAGAAATGTAGAAATGTAGAAGGACAGCTTCACAAGATGAAGAATATATAAAAATGTAGCCTGCAAATAGAAAAATCGAAACTTCATTATACCTCACTAGAAAAAAATACACTACCACTATCGAAAAGTACTATAAAAACATTACAAAGAAGAGTGATCAAAAGTTTATTATACCTCTCCAAAAAGAAACACACCACCACTATTTGAAAGTAATACAAAAACAATACAAAATAAGATCGTTAGAATTATAAAAGAAATTAAAAAGAAAAGATAGCCCATAATAACATATAGAAGAACAAAAAAAAATAAATACATGGAAGGAAAGGTTAGAAAGATCAATAATATTACATACAACCTTAGAAAATCTATCCTGAAAATAGAAAATGGGACATTCATTACAGCTTAGGATAAATAATGCAAAAAGAAACTCACCCACACGATAAAACGTTCATATTTAAAACAACACTAAAAAGCAAATAGAAAAAAAAAAGATACTACATTGCAAAAAGATAAATAAAAACTTCATAAGAGGTTTTAAAGAAACGAAAAAAGACATACATAACCCATAAACATCTATAGAAACCTACTTCATAATCTACTGAAAAAATCAGAAACTTGGAAAAGTAGAATACCTTACAACTTAACAAAACAACCTCACAACATGTGAAAAACACGAAATGAAAAACGCAAAATAAAATTTGTAGAAGACTCGGTCTATTATCTTTTGTTGTGCTATCTAAACTTCCATCCATCAATCAATTACTAACATGGTTTAAGTTACAAAAGGAACGGTGAAAAAAGTAAAAATACAACTAAATAAAAAAATGTTTTGCACCTTCTTGGGTCCTGAAATTGGTTGATGGATATTATTGTAAATTGACGAAAAAAAATGGAGAACTTAAAAATCTAAAAATTGAACATGTGTTAAAATAGTAAGAAGGGGTAAGGGAGTAAATTTAGTGGACATTTGATTGTTTATATTGTTATAGATAAGAAATGAAGCCTCCTCGCATGCATGCCTGAAGTCCTTCCAAGAGATCATTTTAGGTCTCTTTTGTTAGTCCAATCTTTATCACAGTTTTATACCACTCTTTATATTGATTGTTCAAATTCTAACGAAGTTAATTTTACCCATTACGTAACATCTTTATGTTATTTATGTAATTATAAAAAAACTGTTAATACAATTACAAATTTAATTATTATAGTTATTGTAATATAAATTAAATTTGTAAAAAATCAATTAAAAATTTGTAAATTTTTTATTTATTAATTAATAATACAATATAAATAGCGCTGCCATAATGAATAGTATAAAATAAATCCTTATAAAAATAGTTTAACAAAAATTAAAATATTTTGGCTTGCTTTTTGTTTGGATAAACTTCAACTAAATAATTTTCAAAATGAACTAATATCTAAAAACACAAAATAATTTCAATAGAACAGAGGTCGATGGCAAGAAGGTGACGCACCTCTGACGCCTGGCACCAAGCTGACGGTCCTGATTCAACACCAAATCACCTTTCAACAATCCAATGATGAAGCGGTAGTAAATCAACCAATTCCAATCAA
>Ga0099823_1003953_pt1 | contig 14313 bp, 6 predicted proteins | sample CowpearedBW_FD_76831 | JGI IMG/M metagenome (GOLD analysis project Ga0099823, IMG submission 76831) | Root nodule microbial communities of legume samples collected from California, USA - Cow pea red BW | ecosystem: Host-associated > Plants > Roots > Nodule | place: USA: California | collected...
GTTTTGGCTACCAAAATAACTTAGTTACTAAATTGGTCTCTAATTAATTAGTGACAAATTTAGTGACCAATTATAATTTTTTATTTATATTAGTAACTATTTTAATAACCAATAAATTTTAATTTTGTAAAATGGTATCTAAATTGGTCACTACAGTGACTAATAACTTTTAGTCACTAAAATTGGTGACTAATAAGACATTTTCTTGTAGTGATGTGACTGAATTGGGCCTCTTTTTACTAAGGCTGGGCCCAAAATCTGAATTAAAAGTGGGCCTTACAATATTAATATATAAATATTTTTTGTTTATTATCTATATTATTTGTATTAATTAATAAATAATAATAATAATAATAATAATAATAATAATAAATTACATAGTTTAAAATATATTTTTGGATTAAAAAATGGTGCAATGTAACAAAAACCTCCTAGAATGACAAAACACCCAACCCATCTCCCAATCGGTGAAACAATAACAACTTGGGGTGCTGCAAGAGAAGGAGAAAGCTTAAATGTGAAAAGGAAAAAAGAAAGCTTAAATGTAGAAGGTGCACGAACTTTAATGCAGAAGTGTGGTGGGAACAATGAAAACCCAGTGAGGGGGATAGGATTAAGGGTTTAAACCTAATTTTAACAAACGTTATTTTAAGGATTAATGGTTTAAACCTAATTTTAACAAAGGTTATTTTGGGGATTAAGGGTTTAAACTCAATTTTACCAAAGAGTATTTTGGGGATTAAATAAGGGTTTTATGGGGGTGTTGCAAAAAAACGGGATGTGTAAGAAGAAATGGTAATTTTTGAATGGTTTTTACTCATCAACTACATTGGTCATTCTGATAGGCTTTTGCTTCCCGTACCTCTACAATTTCTTCACACATCCCCAGTTTTCTAAATGACTATTTTTTCTTTTATAAAAGTGATTTTTGGATTATCTATTTTGGAAAATTTGTGGGTTTAGCTTTCTGGAATATCCAGAATATGATTTATAAAATGGGATTTCTAGTATGGAATTTTTTGAATGAGGTATCTAAAATGAAAATTTCAGAATACGATTTTCAAATCGTATGAAATGCATTTCAAAACAAATTTTCCAAAACAGGATTTCTAGATCAAGTTTTTTATAATGTATATATTACTTGCAAAATGAAATGTCTAAAATAAGCTTCCCAAAACACATGAAATGTGTTGCGAAAAGAGTTGTCCAGAGCATTTTCTTTTTCTTCATGCTCTCTGTCTTCTTCTTTTCCTCTGCAGTGGTAACGACGTGAACAACACTAGTAGCAATGACAAAAGTAGTGATGGTTAGATACAGTAAATGAAGGTATTCTAGATTTATTTATGTTAGTGTGAATTTTTTTTTATATTATTTATAAGATCAAAGTTGGGTCCTTGAAATTTAAATGATTAAATATGTTCTTGATCTCACTTTCAATGAAAATTAGAATTAGTCGTCATTCGAAACTTTCACTTTAGCATTTAAGTTGTTAACACCAGTTGACTCATTTATGTCACAATATATTAAATGAGAAACACATTTAAAACGTCAAATAAACTTAATAAAATTTGGTTAAAATGATTAGATCCAAATATTTTTAGAGATAAGAAACTAATTCCAATTTTCAATGAAAGTTAAAGGACCAAATACATATTTAATCCAAATAAAATAATTGTGTTCCAAAGGTCCAATAGCCTTACAATAGAATCAATTGAGGAGAAGTTTAACATTTTTGGTTAAAACCAATTAGAGGTGAATTGCAACTATTGTTGTTTGCTTTTGTAAAGATTTTTTTTTCATGATGCTTCTTATTAATGCAACTTTAAGTTGTATACATTACAAAAAAATTGCATATTACCGACAAGTCTAATTTGTCAGTAAATCATATTTACTGACGGATTATCGACAATAAAAAATTCATCAATAAAGTGGTTTTCATTAAACTTTACTGACAGATAAAAAAATGAATTGATAATTATTGACAAATTTTGGCATGCGTTGGTAAAATACCCGATTGAGTCTCCTTTCTCCTCTTTTTCCTCTTCTTTTTCCTTTATTTCTTCATCTCCTTCCTCCTCTTCTCATTGTCGATGTTGTGGTAGAGTTCCACCACTTCATCATCCTTTCTTGTCTTCCTCTTTCCTCTTCCTCTTCTTCTAACTCCTCCTCTTTCACCCTCCTTATCTAACTTCAGCAACCACCATCACCACCATCTTCCACCTCCACGTCAACACCATATCACTGACGTTCCTTTGCGTCACTGGCGCACCTCTGTGTCAATGTCCACCCACTATCGCATCGCCACCATGTCGCCTCCTCCTCGTCCTCTTCTCCTCTTCTTCTTTCCTTCTTATACTCTTATTCTTCTCACCCATTTCCCCTTTTTAATGGATCTATCGACAAATTTAAATTGTCGATAGAGATAATGGCAAGTTATTGACGATAATATCTGTCAATAATAAAAATTGTAAATTTTCGACAATTTTTGTTGTTGGTAATTGTAATGATAAATTATCGGTAAAAATATCCTTCAATAATACTAATTCTTATTTATTGATATATTGTTCTAACATATTTTACGGATTTGACACTGATAGAAGTATCCGAAAGAACACTATGGTTGGTCCTCATGACTTTCTCACTTGGACTCCTATAAATCTAACTTGTAGCATGTCAACCATCCTAGATCTTGTTCTTCGTTTTGTTCTTAGTCCAACTCTAGAATCCACAATCATGTATTTCTTGTAAACCCTAACCTTTGTATCCTTTCTAACTCTCACTCATTTAGTGACATTTGACCCTTCCAAGCTCCAATATATACTATGACTAAACTAGTAAAGTCTTACGTGCAAAATAGAGAAAAGAGTCATACCACTTTTTGCTTCAACCTATTTTACTCTTGGCTTATAAAAGAGAGTGAAGCTCATGTAATTGACTTTTTGCCAAGCGATTCATGAGAATATTTATCCCTATTGCAAAAGCAGTGTACAATGATACTAGATATTCCTACATTAGGATAGCAAGATAATTTCTAATAGTAAAGAGTGAAGCAATATCTCCGTGAATTCACTTTAACTATATTCATAAAGTACGAAGTTGAGTTTTTTGTGAAAATTTATATGAAATTTAGCAAAATTTTGATAGATAAATTTGTTTGGGTGTGTTTGAATATGTAATAAAAGCTAAGTATGTATTTTTTGTTAAAGGGTTGAAGTATCTCAAATACTTCATACTCAATATATTTCTTTGTCGATAAAAAAAAATATAAGTCCTTAAAAACCTAATAATTAATCACGTCCGCAATTTTAAAATTCTATTAAAGGACCGCCCTACACATATATCTTACCAACTTTAATCTACCTCTCTATTTTGCCATTTATACCCAATTAGCAGCTATGGACCAAACATAAAGTATCATTACACCTTTTTTCCTACCTAAACTATTAAATTATTGACCACATATACAAATAGATAGTCAAATATATCATTTCTGATACAAGTGTGCCTTCTTGAATTTATCACTATTAAAAAAACTCATATTTTCTGCCAATTTTGTTTTGAATTTTTTTTTAGGAAATACTTATAAATTTTGTTATGAAAAAAAGATTTGTAGGAAATTGCTGTCAATTTTTTTATAAAATATTTTGTATAAAACACTTTTCGCAACAAATTTTGTAAGAAATACTTGCGAATTTTATAATTTTGTAGGAAATAATTACCCACGAAGAAATTATCTGCCAATTAAAATTCTTAGAAAAAATAGCAGAAAAAAGCCTTTTATTACAAATTTTTTTAACAAATTTGCAAGAAAATTCTCATGTAATATGAGAATTTGTAGTAGTCTCATTTCAGACCCATAGTTTAACCTAGTCCAAGATAAATATTTCTTCCGCCTAATGCATATATGCATGCTCATTATCAAATTTATGTACATATTTCTATTTTTCTAATGTAGTTACATTTCACATACATTTTCTATTTTATAAAAAATTATACATTCACGTATTTTTTATGTTCTACAGTACACAATAAAAAAATCATTAATTTTTTGGAAAGAAAAACTATCCCAAAGATATACGTTGCTTAAAAATGATAACGTCAGTTTACTTTAAATTTTAGAAATTAAAAACATAATTAAGTCTTTATTTATTTGTTATATGTATTTATAAAAAACTTTTAAATATATGTTTCTTAAAATGATCACACAATTAATATTTCCTTTAGTGATTTACTATAAATATATGATACAAAGAATATTAACCTGATCTTTGAAAGATAATGCCCTAATGACAGCATTTGGAATGATATAAATGATAAGAATATACTTTATATACACATACACTGAATAATTTACTAATTATACAAAATGACATTGACAACTTAGACATCACTGTTTATCCTATTCCTCTACACCAATCATGTGTGAATGACATTTAAGTGAAATTTCAATGTGTAAGACCACAATGAAAACATTAAAATGGTGTTAAAAAAATTCTATCTATGTATTCACCAAATTCATTGATATGATTCTGGTACCAAATCATTCTGTATTTACTAACTCACAAACAATGTAAATTTTGTACATTAATTAAATGCCATCAATGTGGTGGATTATTCATTCCTTATGCATGCAATGATGACACTTCGTTATGTATGAAATCAGTTGGCACTTTATGCACAAAACCAAACACTGTCATAAAATGCTGTCATAAAATTGGTGTATATAAACATGGCTGGTGGCAGAAGAAACTACAAAGGAACACAGTTTTCTCTTCTCACTTGTTTCTCTTGTTTTCTGGTGACAGTGATCATGTCGAGAAGAAAGGTGCAACTCACATTCATAGCCAATAACTCAGATAGGAAGGCATCATATATCAAAAGGAAGAAGTCACTGCTGAAGAAGACTGAGGAAATCAGCACCCTTTGTGGTGTTGAAGCATGCACAATAGTTTATGGCCCTTATGCTCCTGTGCCAGATGTTTGGACATCCAAATCTGGTGTTCAAAACGTGGTGGAAAAGTTCAGGAATACATGTGAGCATAACAAGAAGATGGCGACTCAAGAGAGTTTCCTTTCGGAAAGAATCGCCAAGGGTAGAGAGAAGATGAAGAAACATGTTAGGAGCAACCAAGAGAAGGAGATGACCATGTTCATGTTTCAGTGCCTTAAGAATGGGAGGGTTGAGCTTCTCAATAACTTGACCCCAGATGATTTGAATGTTCTTTCATCAGTGATTGATAGCAAATTGAGGGATATTAATAAAAAGATGGAAACTTTGAATGTTTCTGAGATGCTACCAAACCAAATCCAGATGATGCCACCACCAGCAGTACTACCAGTAGCAGCACCAGAAAACATCATCGTACCACCAAATCATGGCGATGGAACATATTTGAATTCTGATGACCCCTTGCAAAGCCAGTGGTTCATGGAGTTGCTCAATGATAATGGTGATGAGGAGACAATGAAGTCTTCATTTGGAGATCCTAATCTCCCACCACTCTGATCTGGTTTTTGGCCAAATTTGAAACAAGCATACATATGTGCTTGTTGAGTCATGAATTGTCTATGGTTTCTAGGTTTGTTTGCGTGTCAATGTGAAGAAACAACAGTAACTCATTACTCTTTATGTTAGTTTTCTATCTGGTTGATCAATATGTTTATCATTGTTTTGTGTAAATTTCTCTGGTTGTTTGTTATAAAAAGTTTCTTCTGCAATTAAGTCTAAACTCACTTCATAGGATTAAGTTATTGCAAACAATTTACACTGTTACAGTTAGAAAGGTTTCCATTATACAAACTTTCTACAGTTGTGATAAATGGATCTAAAGTCTTACATCATTTCTATGATAGATCTAAAAATTAAAAGAGATTTGTCTATTTTTAATTAATGTTCATATCTGAAATTTAAAAGTCTTTTTTTTTTCAAATGTTGTTAATTCACATGCATTTTTTATGTTCATTTGTTCTTATCACCACAATTTGTTTGGATAAGCACAATGATAAATTCATGCACCCACACTGTACTTATATAGAAAGAAAAAACTTCTGATTCTTAAAATTGTCACACAATTAATATATCTTTTAGTGGTACACTAATGGATATCTTTTTAGTATATTACTCAATCATATATTTCATACATGAATAAAAAAAATAACAAATCATGTATTTATACATAATGCAAATCTTTTAAATTTAATATCATTAAATTTCTGGATTCTGTATTTTGTTCTTGCTTGGAAAGACACTAAATGTTACATAATGTGCAAAACCAGTTGGTATTTTCACTTCACACAAAATCAAACCACTGATCTATTAAAGGAGGTTGTTTGGGGCAGAAGAATCTGCAAACAAGCCTTTTTACTTCTCTTTCTCGTTTTTTGTTCACCACCATGACTTGGAAAAGGTTGAAACTCATTGAAAGAGAATAAGGAGAAGGAAATGACCTTGTACATGTTTCAGAGCCTTGAAACAAGGAAGTTAGAGGAGGATGGTAACATAACCATAGCAGATTTAAATGTTCTTTCATCAGTGATTGAAAAGAACCAGAGGAACACACAAAAAGATCGGAAACTTTGAATTCTAATGAGATGACATTGGTGACGAATTTAAAAACCTAAGTGAGTGAGGACAATTAAAAATTATTAGGAAATACAAGTATATAAGATTAGAAGGACAAAATAATTTTTTTATAGATATTTGGTAATAATTTTAATAATCAAGGGAGTGTTTGTCCATGGTCAGCATCATGTAGGTCTGTCACCGGATGGTACCATGTCAAACCCAGGTGCAACCAGCTGCAGCTGAAGAGACAAAACGGGTGAAGAATGATGTCTCAGAAATGAATGCTAATGCTGATATAATCTCCAACTTTAACTAAGAAGTATTTTTGGGATCATGTTCTTTTTTAATAGTTTAAGATTAAATATATTTTTTGTCTCTTAAGTTTCGGTGAAATTTGGAATTAGTCCCTATTCAAAATTAATTCCAAATTTTTAACCAATTTAGTTCTTCATATTTGAAAATACGTGAATTTAGTCATTTTAACTAAATTTTATTAAGTTTATCTGACGTTCCAAGTGTATTTCATGATAATATTTAAATTGTTTACACCGTTTGACACATTTTCGCTTCAATGTTAATTTAAATATTATAATAAAATACATTTAAAATATTAAATAAACTTAACAAAATTCGGTAAGAAAGACTAAATTCACGCATTTATAAAGATGAATGACTAAATTGGTATAAAATTTCGAAAAATGATTACCAAAACTCACTCAAACTTGAGAGACCAAAAACATATTTAACCCTTAAGTTTGTTGTGTGTAAATGTGAAGACACAACAACATTAAGTCATTTATGTATACTCTTCATAGTTTACTTTGGTGAATATCAGTTAGTTTTGTGTGGATTGGCTTGCCAGTTTGATGTTACATGAATTTGGTTTGAGTGTTTTAATTTATAGAGGATGATTTGGTTTTCTTGAATAAATAATCTTTTGGTGTGTGGTTAGCTCTTGCTGGAAAGTTGTTTTATTATGTGTTATTCAATCTAAATAGTTCACAATTTTTCAACTTAAAATCAGATAATATGATTTTATTAATCGGAATTTTAACTTTTGAAATATATAATTTTAATTTTTTTTTATTTCCAGATTGTATATTCAAAAAGGTAAAATAAGAAAAAAAATATTAAAAAGATGCAAGGAAGAAAGATACGAAGGTGCAAAACGAAACTGCCTCAATATCGACTTGATTGTTCAGTTTATAACCCTAAACCGAACACTATATCTAACATAATATGAGTTGATTGTTTTTAAGTTTTTATATATTAATTAATACATGAATATGTAAATATTTTTCGTGATAATACCATGTTAGATCTGAAAAAAATAAAATAATTAAGCGGAAGTATAACCTAAATCAAATCTTTCTTAAATAAATAATATGCAAAGTAATAAAATGTATAAATCAGAGAAGAATCAACAAACACCAACACTTTTAATACAATGTTAATAGTTCATCATCTAATACAATCTCCATTGTAGTTAACTGATTCACCGTATCCTGAAAACTGCTCAAGTACTCCGTCATTGGAACCATCCTTATATTTCAAGTTTACTAGCTTCCTAATAAGAAATGTCTTGTTCAAGGAATTTTTAGATAACTCACTTAATCTTTTCCATAAATTGTAAGCAAGAGTCTCACCTAACACATGATGATAAATAGATTGATCTATCCATTGTCTGGTCACACTAATAGTCTTCCTATTCATTTTTTTCCAATCTCCATCAGATTTATCTACTGGTTGAATACAATTTTCTTCAATAGGATCATACAAGTATCTGCAAAATAACAAATCTTCCATGTGAGATTTCCATATTGAATGATTTATAGAATCCAATTTAATAATGGTTCATGCACCATCATTATCTCCCATTTTCAAATCATAAACCAGAGCCCCTAACCTGGCTCTGATGCCCGTTGTTGGGAAGATCTAAAAAAATAACAGATAACCGAAGGAAAACTCAGATCAAATCTTCCCTAAATAAATAATATGAAAAATAATAAAATGCATAAAACATATAAGGGAGGAATCAACAAACACCAAAACTTCTAACAAGAGAAACCTCAATATGGAGGAGAAACCCACGGGACCCAGTCTAGTAAAATCTTCTACTAATGAAAATTAGTGGATAACACCACAAGTTCTCTTGGAGATTCCTAAGATCAACATAGCACTATTTTCTTTATTAACAAGGTGAATAACAAACCTCAATGGGTACCTTAAATGAATAATAGAGGAAACCCCAATATATGAGAAGAGAAATAAAACTTTTTCTTCAAAGTAACTTCTCTGCACAAATTTGCATAAGATAAACTGATTGCTCTTTTCTTTTTCTTCAGTCTCTGATGGCTTCTTTATTTTCTCACCAGAGACACTCAATCTTTTTTCTATCTCTCTGTTCTCACTTTATTTATTCTATTTATTTTCTCTCATAATAAATCCAATGCAAAATTGTATATTTAAATTGCATAATAAGTCGGGATTCCATAAATTGATAACCTATTTATACCATAAGTTAAATATGCTACTTTTTTATATTTATGGGATATACTATTTAGAATATATCCCATAAATATCCTCTTTGTAACACTCTCAGCTTCGATGTATAATAATAATAAATAATGTTATAATAATGAAATATAATTTACCTCATTTACACTATTATACATACTATGTTTAATGATTTTTATTTGGATGAAGGTGATTTATGTACTCCACTAATATACTTTAATCATTATCCTTTCTTAATCACATTTTACAACTCTTAATGATGTGGTTGATATGATGTCATTTCTGGCCGTCATTATATCATTTTGATCTAATCATACTTATACTTAGGCCAAATACATCTCTAGCCGAGTAGCTTTGACCAACAATTTTTATCCAAATCGTAACATATTAGTGGCACCCCTACTTTAGTATGTTTTTAAAATTTTAATTAACTATTGTTTTTTCATTAACTTGTTAAAAAAGGTCATGTCTTTACTCATTCAAGAAAGGTGTTTTAGTGAAACAAATTGATCTGTTTAAGTAAATATAAATAAATAAATTCGTGTTAGTATTATTATTATATTAAAATCATTACACATTTTTTTATTAATAATAACTAATATATAAATAAAAAAAATTAGACATGATATCTCAACTCAAAAAAGAAGAAGCATGAAGATAGTGCTCCCAGAATAACAAAAACAGTTTCTTTGTGGGTTAATATATAGGACAAAACAATTTTTCTTTTTTTGTGATTGACAGTGCTCCGAGAGAATTTGTAACTCTATTATACAACACATACCTAGGTTTGTGAAAGGTTCATCCTGTTTACTTACTTAGGCCTTCCATTTTTAATGGTGCACCTAGGAAAAAAAAAGGAAAGATGCTTATGATGGATATAATTAAACTAGTTAATATTGTTGTTGGAGTCTTTTTTCCATAATTTCAGAATTTAGATTTTCATAATTTGATGTTACTTGTGTTTTGTATATATGGGACTTGGTATAATCCTCCCATGCTTCCGTTATTCTTTCAGTTTTCTATCTTTATATATCACCACATCTTCTCAGCAATAAGTTTTAAGATAGAATTTTATATAAACAAAAAAACAAAAATACCAACAGTGAAACACTCTAGATTGTTGTTGCTTTATAGTAATTTGTGATTACTTTAGCTTAGACAAAATACTATCGTTCTTCTTCGGAATTGAGCATAAACATTCTAGGAGGAAAGATTGGAGATTGGTTCAATCACCTCTTAAGTTCTCTATTGATTTAACTTATCTTCTTATTTTATTGACAAATAAATAGATATATTAATGATAAAACACTTGGATGCTTTAACCTTTTACACAGAAAATAAAAAAAAATTAGTTCATCAACTACAAATCCAACAAATTTAGCATATAGCTTTAGCTACCAAGATCATGTTCATCTTCTTATAAATTTTCACAAAAAAGTTCAATAAATTATTCTATACACACATGTAGAGTCAAATATGAGACTATTGTTTTACTCATTCATATTCTATCGACCCTTAAGCATGATATATCAACATGTCACAAGTTACATACACTTCTCTTGCATATTGAACATGCATGTCTAGAGAGTGGTTTCAATGAATTCTTAGATTAAACATGTCCCTACACCCACTTTACAAAGGATTATTTTCTTTTCATTTACAAATTATTATAAAAAAAATCATATATGTCCTTAAACTAAATTCTACTTCAATTGTTTCTAATGTAAAATGTTACCTAAAAAGTTAAAAATTAATCGATGTTAAAATATTTTTTGTATTGGATAATAATATTTTAATTCACATTTTTTGATCCATTTTAACTCATTTCTTTAATCACCATTAGATAATCTATTTTTATTATTTTTAGTGATGTGATGTAATGATATAATGATATGATGATTTAATAATGATTGAAATGATGAGTTAAACATAAATAAAAAAAGTGGATTAAAATATCATTAAGCTAAAATACTCCGTGTCTAGATATGTATCATCACAAGCCTTTTTCTATCTTGGTTCATATCACTTGCATTTGTTATATATGTTCATTAATGATTTACAAAAGCGTCACATATATTTCCATAATTGATTAGATAAGAATCACATGCTTTTAGGAAGAAAAACTTCTAAAATCGTGTTTCTTAAAATGGTCACAAAATGAATACATAATTTCATTGTCTATTTTAAGTATATGTGACACGAAGAGTTTACTCTAATATGATGACAACTCTTAATATGCAATTAATAAATTAAGAAAACTATGTATCCACGCATAAAAATTAAATGATGAGATTTATATATACGAAACCTGTTGCCATTTTTAAAAATGAAAAAACTTTAAAATACTATTAAAGTTGCAAACTCTCTATATATGTATAAAATTAAATTACGAAAATATCTTTTAATATATTTCCATTCTCGTAAATTTCAAAATATGCCGGATATAATTCATGTATGGAATGAATTTAAAAAGTGTGTAAAACCAGATGACATTAACCGTTATAAATACTATTAAAAAGTTTAGTCTATAAATATATATCCATCAAATTCAACAATGAAAATAAAGATTTTCTATACATAATATTGTTTACCAACTCAATAGTAATCTACTATCTCATGCATAGTGTAGATATTTGCAAAGTAATTAAATATCATTAAAGGTTCTGATTCTGTGTATCTTCTATGCATGTGAAATCTGAATGTGCAAAACCAGTATATAACATAAAGTGGTTTCTGGTGACAACAGAGAAACCAGAAGAAAATCACCATTTTCTTTTCCTCAGAAAACATGACAGGGAGAAAGGTGAAACTGGCATTAATAGCCAATGATTGTGCGAGAAGGGCATCGTATAGAAGAAGGAAGAAGTCAATGTTGAAGAAGATTGAAGAACTGAGCACCCTTTGTGGCGTAGAAGCATGTGCCATAGTGTATAGCAGCTTTGATCAAGAGCCACAGATTTGGCCATCAGAATCAGGTGTGAAGAACGTGGTTGAAAAGTTCAGGGCCATGCCTGAATGGAAGAAGCACAAGATGGGGAATCAGGAGAGTGTGATGGAAAAGAGTATTGTGAAGGGTAAAAGGAAGATTACGAAACTTGAGGAAGAGAATAAGGAAATGGAGATTACCATGTTCATGTTTCAATGCCTTGATAAAACTAGGGTTCAGCCTCCACATAACATGACTTTGCCAGATTTGAATCTTCTGTCATCGGTGATTGAACAGAAACTGAACGACATTAGTAGAAGGTTGGATTTCACAGATGTTACTGACATTGTAGATACTAATCTTAAACTCTAATGAACTATATATATATAGCTTCAGAACTGTTGTGTTTTTCCTTTGGAAAAACATTTGGTTGTAAGCAGTATTGTTAGTTTAATGTTGGTGTCTGATCATGCTCTGGTATGCATAAAAGTTCTGGTGAATTGTTTTATATGAAATAATTCTCAAGCTCTCCACAATTATTATTGGGTTTAGTTTTGAATTAACGACTCTGATTTGCATATCACAATTACAGCCATATGATAGTACTAGAATGTGTGTGTCAGAGAGAGAACACATTCTTTATAGTTAACAATTTGATTGTTCCAGCAAAAATTGTCATCTCTGTACATAGGATATTCTTTTCACGATTCGTAAAAAAAAAAAATTAAATTCTGTTTGATTTTATTTAAATTTGTTAGAAGTCTCACATCAATTAGAGATGAGACAATTTCATAGGGTGCAACTTTCTTACAAGCCGATTTTGTAAGGTTGAATTAGACTTAAAATCTACGGCTTAGGATAAGTTCGAGAGGAGTGTGTTGGAAGTCCTACATCAACTACAAATAAGATAATTTTATAGTATTAATATATAAGTTTTTTGTGGGTTGAGTTAGGTTTAGATTAAAGAATTTTAATTTGAATACATTTTTTTGTTATTATTAAATTTTTAATTTTTCAAAAAAAAGTTATAAGATCTTTTTGAAAATTTGTTAAATTTGATTTATATGGATTTGAGCTTGAAATAGGCTCCTTGTATAATTTCAGAGGAAGTATGAAATCATTCCAATCTAGTGTAATAGTCAGATTCTATAAAAATGTTCATTTTTATAACCATTGTGTATTAAGAATAAATCTTTTTTATTTAATAAAGCATATTTTATAAACATGATGTTCGATTTATAATAAATTTATTAATTTTAAAATATCTACTATAAAATATAACTTAATGTAAGTTTTATAATTATTTTATCCCACAGTTAAATATATGTAATGTTAATTCTATATTTTATATTATAGAGTTGAATCAACTACATTTTAATTCGATTGTATTCAAATTTAAACTGAATATTCCTGAACGAAATTTACAGTTTTTTGGTGATTTCTACTCCACAAACAATCTCTTAATATATCGATTACTTTGTTACATACATGGTTTGATTTTTCAAGTAATCATTTGTTGTTTGTACTAAATCTTGTTTTCTAAATGAAAGATATATTAATTATTCGATTATGGTTATTATGTTGCAAATAACAACCTTTTTTTTATTAGTGATACTAAATCATTTTTAACTTAAATTTTTCTTTTAATGTTATGAGATTTTGAGTCTTGTTTTTCATATGATAATTACCTTTTTCATCTTTATATAATTTTAGACTTAGATTTGTAACACGATGGATTCAACAAACAACAAATTTTGTTAGGATAAATTATATTATGACTTTGCTTTTATGTTGAGAAGTGAACTCTCAACCTTACAGAATCAGATTGTAAGATGAAGTTTACACTCACTTATATACTATAAATTGATCTTATCTTTAGTTAACGCGAAAATTCCTAAAATTTCTGATAAGTTAGTCTTACATGATACATGTACATAAATTGATTTTCTTCCAATCTCAAATTGATCTACTGGTTTAACACCTTATTCCTCAATAAAATCATATAAGTCTTCTCAAAATAACAAATCTTTCACATGAGATTTTCATATTAAAAGATTGTAGAATCCAATCTAATCATACTTCCAACATTATTGTTACCTGCCATCTTCAGAGCACGTACCAGAGCTTCTAACCCAAGTTTTGATATTATAATCGTTAAGAAGATAACAAAAATAATAAGCGAAAACAAAACATAGATCAATTTTTCCTATTATAAATAATATGAAAATAATGGGATGAACAAAACAAAAAAGAGAAAAACCAACCAACAACAAAACTTTTTAATATGGAAAAAACTCAATATGAA
>Ga0099823_1003955_pt1 | contig 14312 bp, 7 predicted proteins | sample CowpearedBW_FD_76831 | JGI IMG/M metagenome (GOLD analysis project Ga0099823, IMG submission 76831) | Root nodule microbial communities of legume samples collected from California, USA - Cow pea red BW | ecosystem: Host-associated > Plants > Roots > Nodule | place: USA: California | collected...
TAATTTTTATTTGAAATGAAGTGTACAAACATCTATCAAAACACAAAGTTATAACATTAAATATACACGTTTATATTATTTTGGATCATTTAAGATCTCATTAAAAAAACGACTAAAGTGATGTTAGATAAATATTAATATGTGTGAGAATTTAATTGAGTCCAAAATTAATTGAGGTTAAAGAAAATTTAAGTCATTTTGCAGCAGATCAAATATATTGTTCATCATTAACTTAATCATAATATAGTAACCCAGCATAACTTCCTTATTTAAAATTAATTAGCCAAAATCAGTTTAGGTCAAAATTAATTTTAGGAAAAAATGTGTTTTTAATATACTATTCTTAGACAAACATAGGTTTGGTTTTTTATTTTTGAAATTAATAAATTAGTTTCAAACTTAAAAAAATTTAATTAGGACATTATTGAGGTAAAAAAAAAAACGGTCGGTAGATATTAGATTTAAATGTAAATAATGACAAATTTATATGTTTTCAAATGATGAAAAAATGATTGAATTTGGAAATTCAAATAGTAAAAGTGATTCAACAACTTGATATCAATTTAAAAACGCTCACAGGATAGATGGCAAAAGTTGTTGGAGCTCAAAACCAGCTCGGGGTCCCGTGTTCCTTTTCCAATACAGCTTAAAAGAGAAAGCATATCACTTTTAGTTCCTTTTCTAACGGTGGACTTGTTTGCCACAGTTATTCATGTTGGTACATTTGAAGTGATTCTTATTGCACAACACGCACATGCCAAGACCCTAGTACATACCCCTCTTTGGAACAAAGGAGAATTCAACATCTCTCTTTTACCTTAAATTTCTCCATGCATGTCCACCGTATTTTCAGTGTTAAAGTCGGTAGGTTAAAAAGGTCAAAACTTTATTATTATGCGATAGCAGGATCTGCCTTTAGCTGCTGCGAAAATTAAACCAGAGGTTTGTTCGTGTGAATGAGTAAAAAACTTGGCCAAAAACAATGAAGTCAAACACTTCAACGTGACAAGAAAGCAGACATTCAAACAACGTTTTTAACACCACCAAAATGGTAAAAAAAACATTGCTCTTGAATTTGTTCATGGTTCAACAGTAGTAGATATTAATAAAATAAGAATAATTATTGTTATTAAATAATAACTAAACAGTGTGTCAACCACCAAAAAAGAGGTACGAGGGCCAAGAATTTGGTAAAGGTGCGCATTTTTCACATGGCTGAAAATGGGCCACACCTAATTCACCAGGTACATACATGATTCCGTTGCAAGCAAGGACAGAAGATAAAATGCTGCACTGTTTCCCAGCACGTTTCCAATGTCGTTTTGCGTTGGCTCCATTTCACCACACAAAAATCAAACTCTTCCCATCATAGATCAGACAACCAATACAGATCTAGAAGAACTCAATCACAACATTCACACTTCAAAACGCCCATTCTGTAGCAGCAGATATGCCACCAGTACCACAAATATACTAAACAAACTATACACGCCAACAAATAATAACATGATCTCACAGAACTGGCAAGGCATCACGGTTTAGGAAAAATACCCATAAATTTAACTAAGTTCGGTTCACATTTATGATAATTCATAAACATATATACAATCTAAATAAACAGATAATATTAACACAAAAATAGTTCACCTCTACTTCATCGGAGCTGCTATAGATTTGAAGAAAAACTGTTCCACGGTCCCGTTCCCCTTCCCAAATCCAATGACCTCAAGAATTTAATTTAGTCTAAGCTACCCAAAAAAAAAAGAACAGTATTTTACATGGACAGCTACAGCTACAGCCAGAAATGGTAGTGCAGACTATAGTGCATGGCCAATTTTGGAGGATAGCGCCGACAGGAGCTGTTCCTGCGTGTAAAACCGGTTTCCCATGTTGACGGTGGCCTGTTGGATCATCAAATCATTGACCACGGAGACGCTGGCGTGATGCACGTCCAGGTCGAGGTCCTTCAACGCTGCCATCAACCTTGCCGCAGGGTGGTTCTTCTTGCTGCATTGGATTCTTATCATGGCGTCCCACCCTATGATCTTCACCTCTACCTCCAAATCAATCAGCTTGCTCGTCGTTTCCTTCGCTTCTTTGTTAGATGGAGATGGTCCACGCGGAGGAGAAGGAGGAGAAGGGTTTTTAGTTGACAGCTCAAGCTCCTTCTTCACCGAATCCAATTGCTTCTCCAATTCCCCTTTCTCCGATTCAAGCTCACTCAGCTTTGACTTCAGCTCGTTTATGTAGGATATGGCATCGCCCAAGAGCGACGCCTTGTCCATCTTCGACACGTTGGGAACCACCGCACGAAGCGCATAGAACCTTTGATTCAGCTTTTCCCTCCTCTGCCTCTCCGCTTCCACGTGATTCAGCGGCTCCTCTCTGCCGTTCGCCGGCTTTCGACCCCTCTTCCGGGGCCTTTTCTCCGGTTCCACCACCCTGCTGTCCGCCTCTTTCACCACGGAAGCCTCCAGATCCGAGTTTTCGGAATCACCGCCCCCGGCACCACCACCACCACCAGCACCCGATTTTACATTCGAAGCCGGTAGAATGACGCCGGAGGTGAAGGACAGCATTCCATCGTCAATGCTGCTGCGAGAAACAGGAGACCTTCTCTTCTTGTTGCTCTCCTCAGCTGCAACAGCGGGGAAGTAACTCCCATTGTAAGAGCTCTTCTTGCTCTCTCCGAAGCTCAGAATTTCACCGGATTCGGGTTTTAAGGAGTTGGAGAAGTTCAATTCCCTCGGGAAGAAACCCTGGTTCTTGGGATTTGGGACGTGAGCTGCTGCGACGGCTGCGGCACTAGGGGTTTCTGTTAGAGTGCTGGAACCAGGGGTTTCGAACGGCATCGTTTTCGCTGTTGCATTTGCTGAAGCGGGTGCAACGGCGTTAGAGGTGTCCTTGATTTCGATAGAGGAAGAAGGGTTGAGCCAGAGTGAGGAAGGATCGTTTTCGCCCTGATCGGTGGCAACGCAATTCAACGGCCAGGAACCCGCGTCGGGGTTGCTGAAGTTGAACAAATCCCGCACTTTGTTCATGAGATCAGGGTTCTGGAAAATCACCTCCGTAGACGCCAGCTCAACGACGCCGTTTGCGGACGGTATGCAGACCAGAGTCTGAAGCCCAAAGACCTGCCCCTGGCGGGCCCGCTCGCACGCCGATTCGGATAACCGGTCGCCCCCCGCGACCCAAACGGGGCTGGAATTAAAAAAAGCCTGGCCCGGTAGGCCGCTGCCGTTGACAAAGGACTGAGTCATGGACACTAGAAAGAACCACTCGGTGTCAGATACCTCTTCGTCGACGTCATCAGCGGAAGCGGAAGGGCCGGAAATCAAGGAATTGAGCTCGCGGAGAACCTTCTTACGGTGGTCCTGCTCCGCGGACGACGTCTCCTTGGGGGCTTTTCCTTTTCCTTTGTCCTCCTCCCCCTTGTAGTATCCGTCGCCCCAACCGAGAAGGGAAGCGCCGGAGGAGTAGTCATAAGAAGATTGCCAGAAAATGGCGTAGGTCCAGCTCTCTCTGGCACCTTCGATCAGAGTTTGCAGCCGTTGCTGTAAGGTCTCCTGGTTAAGCAGGGACTGAGACTGGGACGGCGGAGGTGGCGGCGGGGCTCTGGCGGCGTCGGCTCCCGGAGTGGTGGTAGAGGCAGCGGATTGAGGCGTGGGCAGCCAGAGGGATGAGAAGTCGGAGGAGCTCATGAAGGCCTCCATGACGGAAGAGTTATCGTCGGTCCAGAGATTCATCGTCGGCGGCGAGCGGTACTCTGTCATTCCATTCACGGGTTGTTTGGGTGTGAGAGTGAAGTGTATTTTTAGTGTGTCTAGGAGTGGTATGTGTGAGAAAGATAAGGGTAATGAATTGGTTGGATTTGGATTTGATATTTATGTAGTGTGCATTTGGGTTTCATTTTAGGTTTGGGGGAAGGAAGCGCATGTGCAATTGAGCGATAAAATAGATTGCTACACTCTTTTAACAAACTCTTCTACTCAAGATGAAGTACAGGAGTAATCACCTTATGTCATGTTAACTTTCCTTTCTCATACTGTTTCTCGCGTGGAGACTGCAATTTTATTTGTTGCATAAAAATAGTAACTCCTCCACTACATGCAACAGTAGAGTAGTATTCATAGCCTTTCTAGTTCAATTTCCCAAATATTTATTTCTATTTTCTAATTAAATAAATAAGTTTATATCTGAAGTTTACGTGTTTCATATTATTGATTTGGTGAATAATTTTTTTAACTTTAATGATCGGTGCCTAAATTTTTTATTTAAAATTAATAATCACAACTTCACAATTTTTTACTATAAATGTTGTTGAAAATATTAAAATTATTTTTCTATAATGATCAAGAACTTAACATTTTTTTATTTATTTGATTATGAAAATGTGCTAGTTTGGTTTGTTTGAATTTTTCAAGCTGTACGCTCAGAGATTTTTCACATTTAAGTAGATTTATTTAATTAATTATATTTAGGAAAAAAATAATTTAATTGAATTTATTTTTTATGACGTATTCTAATTTCGTGTTTTCGTTGCATATTGGTTTTCATTTATTCGATAAAATAATTTTCAGGTATAAATTTATGAAAATATAAAATATATATATAGATGGGAAATGAAAACCTGTTTGGATTGATTCATCAAAGTCTATTAAAAGAATGTTTGACAATACACACTATATATTACTAATATAAATAAATTAATATATTTTCATTATAGCTTCATCAATTGTTTGATGTATATATAGTATTGTGTAAACTTATTCAGAACCATCTTCATATATATTTAAAAATGATAGATGTTTTAAACAAGTTAAAATGAAATTTTGCTTTATTTTTTACTAATGTGAAAAGGCTTTATTTGACTCGAAAAAACTATAAATTTACTGTATAAAACCATTCCTTGTAAAATGGGGAAAATAAGATTCATGGTCATTATTCTCATGCTGTTTGCGGTGTAAGAAATGTACAGCCATTAGAAGATTTTAAAATATCCATGAAAAGGCAGAAACAGATGACTTTACACAAAGAGAGGTGGTAAAATCATAGCTCAGTTAATACTACTGTAGTATTAATTAATTGCAGCCACGTCATCTTCTATAAACATTTTTTAATTTAATAATTTATATTAATTATAATTTAACTTATAATAAAATATCTACTAAAATTTATCAAATAAATATTTAATTAAACCGTATTTTAAATTATTCCATTATAATATAAAGCACAGATACATACTTATTACTCGATGATACTAATTACTAGACCAATTTTTAAAGAGAAAATACTATATGCAATTATAAATGTAAAGTAGATTTTAGATTGTGATCAATTAGCATATCTCATAAATTTGGCAATTTTTAAATAGTCATCTTAAAATTTTGATTAACAATAATCCTATGTAATTAATTATATAATTTATTAGACCAATATTATATTAGTATTAAACTCTTATTTTTAAACTATTATGCTGACCATAAATACGTAAATGTGTTTGAATCAATTCTTCAATTCAAAAGTAATAATTAATTATTTTTTATTTAATATAATTTTTTATCCTTTAATTGATTTTTTAAGAAGATTTATTTTGGTAAGAATGTTAAGTATTGATTTCAAGATATAACTCATATATGTAACATAAATCATTAACCTAACCTGCATTTATGGGTAAAATCACGATCTTATACATAATAAATACTTAAAAGATTCCGTATTTATAAGTTCGCCCCCATTGCAAATGCCTGAAAATTTCCTATTAAACATTAAATAGTATACTGTATAAGTACTTCTCTTTGGTTTTAGATTGTAATATATAATGAATAATTACTTGATCAAAATGTAGATCCAAATTAATTTAGTTGTCACAGCCAAAACATTTATATAGTCTTATTAAAACATTCAGTTTCTTTTTTTTCATAGGAATTCATATATACATCATCAAATAAAATCAAATAAAACAAGTGTAAGTTGTATTCTATAAACTATATATTGCAGTTTTTCTCTTCTATGCTCCTCGTATATTTCTTTTTGGTTTAACTTTTTTTAACTGTAAATTCATTTGTTATCGTATAAAAATATTCTTATGAGAGTCACATAACAACATAAATCGTATATAGGTAAGTTAGTAACAAAATGATAAGAAAATTTAATAATAAAACATATTTCAAATTCACAAACACATGTATAGGAGTGACAAAACGGGTCAGTTCGACCTATTTTGATCTGGTCCATCAATTGGTCCGCTAAAAACAAGTTGGTTCAATCCATCAAACAAAAATGGGTCAATAATGATAACTTATCTTGTAAAGGATGAACTCAATTTTTCTTAATTAAAAAAAATTAATTTGTTTTTTAATTTTTAATTTTTAAAATTTATATATATATAAATGAATATTAAAAGAGTATTTAATCATATAAAATATTTTCTAAACTTTTAATTGATTATTTAATGTTTTTAATTAGATAAGTTAAAATAATCATTACATTTATATATGTTAAATTATTTTATTATAACTAATAATTGAAATTTAATTTGTAAGTGTTAATGATTTAAATTATAATAGTATTATATATTTACACATTTAAAAAATATAATATAAAAAAATTAATCTTTTTAATTATTTCTATTTTAATTTTTAAAAACAAAAAACGGGGCAATGGGTTGAGCCGGATCAGCCTGTATTTTGGCCCGTCATATTGACGAATTGAAAGGATCGGGTCAAAATGAGCTGACAGGTTGAAATCTTTAACTTGACCCGTTCTTTTAACACGAATTGACAAGCTAGCCCGTCGGGTCCAACCCGTTTTGTCACCCCTACATATATTTATTCATACAAACTAACTCAAATACATCTCTCACATCAAAATTTATAGATATTTTTTGTCACATTCCACACACAATCACATCATCTTTTTTGGATGTCATACATCAACTAGAGACAAAGCCAATTTATTATATAAGTGGGTGTAAATTTCACCTTACAAATCAATTTTATGAAGTTGAGTTAGGCTTAAAGCTCACTTCTTAACATGGTATCAAAGCCATGAGATAGAACATATCCTTTTGACTTTTTTTTTAATCAATTGTTCCACTCGCTATCAGGTCTATTTGATCAACATTAATATCGAGTCTCAGGCTGGAGAAGTATATGCCCCGATGTGAGGGGATTGTGTTGGAAGTCCCACTTCAATTAAAGTTAACACAATTTTATAATATATATAAGTGTGTATGCAAACCTCACCTTACAAATTAATTTTGTGAGGGTTGAATTAGGATTAAAATCCACTTCTTGACAATCTCCTGTCAGAAATATACAGTCATCTCATCCACGTGCATTTATGAAAACATCCAAATGCATTGAATTTAGATACAAAAATTTTTTCACTTATTACACTAACATCTTCTTTAACACCAGACAAAAGATAAAGAAATTGAACATTACCCACACTTTTGACAAGATAAATTTCTTTGACTTACAATATCATACTCTATTTAAAACCGCAATTTAAGTCATACAAACTTCCAATGACTCTTTCCACTTGATGATACTTTTTTATATGAGTTCGGTTATAAATAAAGTCAAATAGTCCCTTTATAATCATCCTCAAATTCAATACATTGTAGTACACAACACATAATGGTATTTTCTTGGTAAACATGTCTACATTATCATCAACCATAAATCATATTCATTTGTTTTTCACAATTCATCATTCATACACCATAATTCATTAATTAAAATTACATAAATTGATTTCAACATAATATATATATATATATATATATATATATATATATATATAAACCCTAATATCACCATTCAAAATGGAAAATCGAAACTTTCATTTATTCGTCCAAATAATTCAAGAGTAAGATAAAAAAAATCTAGAATTAAGTCAAAGTGTAAATTACTTCGAAATAACCCTTATCTAAAACAAGCTCAAATACAAAACAAGTTCTTTGCCAAAACAAACACTATGCTTTTTACCGTTGTGCATCCATATCAACATCTAATCTCGTATATCGACAACACTTATACGATCATAATAGTCAAAAGTACACATGCTAGGGTGGACTAACAAAAACATCATAAACAATAATAGACATCAATAATAATATAAAAGTTCACCTAAACCTTTCATATCTCCTGTGTCTCACAACATCATTCAATTTTATTGGTTGTCTCACATAACCATTCACAAAGTTTATTGTTTCACATAACAATTCAAAACATATAATCACAATTAATAATACACAACATTACAAACCAAGTTTCCACGATAACTCTCACACGCAGCTTACCAAGAACCACTCACCAACCACCCATCTTGCTTCTCATAAGTCGTACAGATAAGGTCCACTTCTGCTGCTCCCCAAGACTCTTAGCGGTGAAGTACACAAGTGCCATTTTTCAACACTCTCCTCGAGAGCTTCCCTAACGACATGCACAAATATCACATCCCATCACTCTCCTCGAGAGATTTCCCGACGAAGTACACAGGTGCCACCTCACATCACTCTTCTTGTCTTCTTGATTGCTTCCCTGACGATGTACACAGGTATCACCTCCCATCACTCTCCTCAAAAGCTTCCCCGTTAAAGTACACAAATTTCACTTCCCATCACTTTCCTTTAGGTATTCCTTGACAAAGTACACATGTCACTTTCCATCATTTTCCTTGAAAGTTTTTCCGACAAAGTATATATATGATGACACTTCTCATCACTATTCTTAAGAGCTTCCAGACCACTTCTCACTGCTCTCCCAGAGAGTCACTCCTAATTTTAAACAAGCATATATTTACATGTCATTACAATTATACTAAATACCATCAATCGAGATCTAAATTTTCCTTCACAAAAATAACTCTTAAAATTAGTTTTCATCGATCGAAAACCCAATTGCTCATACTACAAACTCCAACCGGCTAAACTATCACATTTTTTTATATAATGACTTTTAATAATTTAAATATAAAAAGTCAATCCTTTAATTTATTTTAACAATTTAAATATTTTTTCTGATTTACCAATTTAAATATTTTTTTAGTCTTATATCGGGTATCTCCAAATTTTTTTTAAGATTTTTCAATATTCATATTTTTATTTTCAATATCGCGTTTAGGAAAATTATGTATAAAATATAAGTAGTTGTACATATTTTCATTTTCAATAACGCGTTTAGAGAAATTATGTGTAAAATATAAATACTTGAAAACAATAACAGCTTGATTAAATAATAACTCTATTTCAAAGTTTAAATAGTGTACGAGTGAACATACTAATTAATAAACCATTTAACTTATAAAATATTAACTAACAAGTTAGTTAGCTTTTAAATAAAGAATTAAAATACAATTCTCATAATCAAATTAGATATATGTAAAACAATTCACAACAATTAATTGCTCAATCAAATAAGTTATACTTCTTTGATAAAAAAATATTACATTTTAATGACTCATACCTTACTACTATAATAGGTAGTGAATACACATTATTTTTCCCTGTATAAATATGTATTTGCATTTCTATTATACTAAAATAACAATTTTAATAATTACAAAAACATGTTATAATTAATTTTAAATAGATAAATTATGTTTTTGCTTTCTAACGCGTATTTTACTAAATAAAATATATTTTAATTTATTAATAATAAATTTGTATAATTAAAAAATTAATGTAAAATATTATTAAAAAATTTAAGTGATTTAAATCTCTTGAGATGAAAGATTTTCTGGATTGATTTTTTCTTTAAGCCGAGTGATTGTGGATATAAAATTTATAATTTTCACTATTTGTAAATTGGATTAAAGTACAGAAAACGACGCGTTGTTGTCTGATAGATTATTGTGGTCCCTAACAAGTTGGTGTGTTTTGTCTCTCATCTCATAACGAGTTAACTCCACTGCTTTCCAAAATACCAATTTCTTAATTCAACTAAGTTTAGAAAAAAAATTATGAACCTTTTGTTAAAATATTAAAATTTATTTAGCTGATTTATATATTTATATTAATAAATAATAAGAAAATATTACCACTAAGTTGAATTAATTATTTTATTGACAGGTGAGGGGTTATTTATCTGGATGATGTAATGTTTGTTAAGATTTTTATGGGTATTTAATTATTGGGTCACGTTTTTCTCAAAGTTCGATGTGTGTGTGTGCATGAACTTTTATTTAACTTTTTTTTTCTGTGGTGGAGCACGTGCATATACCACTTTCCCATGTGCAAAACTAACCCCTCTCTCTTTAATATTTTATTTGGTATCCCTTTTTTTATATTTCCACTTGTCTGGTCTACTGTTTATTTTTTTATTTTATGAATTATTTCCGTAACGTCAGAGATCATCGTCCCCAATTTTATACTTCTAATATCTCATTGCTTTATGGATAGAAGCTCTAATTTTTTTTATTCTTAAATTTTTTGAACTTTTATTCAACACTCAACAACTCCTTTTCTAAAGCGTCCATCCATTTTGAAAAAAAAAAAATTAATGAAAGACTTGTTATGTTAGGTGTTGGATAGGTTGTAAGAAAAAAAGTAACATAATAAATAAAAGGGAAAATAATAATATAAACCATGCTTCGTAAATTCAGAAGATAATAATATATTTTTAATTGGAAAAAAATATTTTTAATTATCAAAATTTCGTAATATGATGGCATAGAAATAAAAAGACATTGATACTAGGAACACAATATGATAGACAATATATAATAAAAAAATCATATAATTTGGTGGTGTACCAAACAATTAATTACAATATACGAAATATCAAATCTGTTATATCATAGTCACCAGATAACTTTGAATATGAAATATGAAATTAATTTATGACAACTACTTTTGGTTTGTCTAGAAGCATTTGGTTTGCTTTATTTGTGTTTAATATTTTTGCTTTAACTTGATACTATGTCAAATTTAAATTAAAAGGCTCCCTTATTAATTAAACATGGATGCCGTAGGGTTCATCACAAATCACAATGGATGATGATGAAGCAAGCTAGTTAAGGAATCCATTAAAGAATAAATAAAGTGTAAGTATCTTAGCCATTAATACAAGATACGTAGACAACATAAATCTTGGTAAATTTATGAAGAACTGTGAACAAAAAAGAAAGAAGACTGAGTTTTACTACTATACTTGGGTTGACCACAAGGGTATGAAAGAGACAAATGCTCTATCCTATGTAGCTTAAGCTAAAGATTTCACAACTTTACCTAATTCATAACAAGTTTTCCATATTAAACTTTTAAAAGAGTACTTAAATAAATTATTCCAAAAGAGATTCAACAATTCAACATTAAGGAACGGTGAACAAACTTATATAAAAATAAAACATTATTTTCGATTCAAAAACTTAAAATGATAAAATTATGAATTTTATTTATATATTGTTCATCTTATTCATGTGAAAGTTCGACTCTCCTTAAACTCTTAACAATAAATCTCTATAATGTTATTCATAAAAATAAATTCATTCGGTACTCACATATTGAAAATTTGGTCCTAGTGTACAAAATTCTCAATTAACAATAAATTTGGGCATTTTGAAAAATTCCTAGACTTTTTAATGACGGTTCTCAATAAAATCATTATCGTTCTCTTTTCTGAACCTTTTAACGATGGTTTATGTTATTTAATTGTTGTCATTTTTAGGATAACAAATAAACTAGTCTCATGGATATTGTCTGAATCTATTTTGTTTTGACGGAAAATTTCTGTATTGGTTGGGTACGAATATGAGTAATACTTGATTTTTTCAATTGGATATGGAGAGGAGGATGAATATTATTAATTTTTGTTTCATTTGAAAAATTCTTTTGTTTTGTTAAAATAATTTTTGTTATCTTTCAATCGTTCGACTAGGTTGATATTTGAAAAATTTTCTTAGATTTTTTTACAATATTTTTCATCTTACCGTATCCTTAATTACATATTTATTTTTCTTTGTGTGATTTCATTCACGGGTTTGTCAAAATAGTTTCTAAGAGACGACATTGATAATTTTTTTAATATTTTTATTTGTTATTTATTTTTATCATGTAGAATATTGTTTTGGTATTTTTTATATAATTATTTTTATTTTTAACTCATTATCATTAGTGTAATTTTATCACTATAATTTTCTAAGTAAAATTTATTTACTATAATATAATAATTTAATGTAATTTTCATTAACATATTTATATCATCCAACATATGTTGAAGTTCAAAAGATGAAACATTAAATTTCAATTAATATTAGTTTAATATTTGTTCTTTGTGTGATTTTGATCAAGTGGTTTACAAGTGTATAAAAAAAGACTTCATTAAAATTGTAAAAATTGAAGTAAAGAAACATTTAAAATATTTTTGGTATAATTAGTGATTTGATACCCCAACTTTTTGGTTAAGTTCAATTTGGATCCCATACTTTTGGTTTATTCAATTTAGTACCCAAATTATCTAAAAAAATTCAATTTGGCCATCTCGTTAAGTTAGAGTTAATGTCATGTCCATACAGGACACATGTCAAGCCATAAAATTTTTATTTTTTTTATTTTTTTTTAAATATTTTAATTTTTTTAAAAAATATTTTTTTTAAAAAAAATTAAAAACTGACACGTGTCATTTTACTATCACGCCATGTGACAGTTTACAATCATGACACGTGGCAGTGGTAATAGTTATTTTCAATTTAGTACCCCAAATTTTTAAAATGATCCAATTTGGTCCTTTCCAATTTGAGACCAAATTAGTAACTAAGTTTAATTATAACTTATATATACATGTTAAAATAATTGTTTTGAATTTATACCTCAAATCACTACACCTAAATATTCAAATTATTTTATTTCTTACAAGTGTAAAAGATGTCATGTGTAAAAAATTACAAAGGTAAAAAATGTAAAAAATAAAATAATTTAAGTATTTAGGTGAAATGACTTGATGTATATATTAGAAAAAGTTATTGTAACATGTATATATAAGTTGTAATTAAGCTTATTTACTAATTTGGTCTTAAATTGGAGAGGACGAAATTGAATCATTTTAAAAAATTGTGGTACTAAATTGAACCAAAAATTTAAATAGAAAATTAAATTGAAAACAACTACTACCACTGTCACGTTATGATTGTGAGCTGCCACGTGACACAATGGTAAAGTGATGTGTGGCAGTTGTTAACTTCTTTTGAAAAATAATTAAAAATTAAAAAAAAAATTAAATTCAAAGACTTGACATGTGTCCTGTATAGATACGGTGTTAACTTCAACTTAATGGAGAAGACCAAATTAATCTTTTTAGATAATTGGGTACTAAATTGAACAAACCAAAAGTATGGGGACCAAATTGAACTTAACCAAAAAGTTGGGGTACTAAATCAGTAATTATACCAATATTTTTTCATTTGAATATTTGTTTCCTTTTATATTTTATTAAAAATATTTTTTATAATTTAGTAACTAGTTTTTATTAACATTTGTAAATTTAATAAATATTTTGATTATCATAAAATTTTATTGGTACCCTAATTTAAAATATATACAATTATAATTATAATTTCTTTAATATTGAAAAAACAAGAATACCCTCATTTGATATTCAATATACGATAATATTATGTTTTCTTTTTTATAATATTTTATTATTTTATCAAAATTAATTAATTGATGTTGAAATAATGAAAAAACATATACGGGTACGAGTGAAATTCCAGTGAAAATGTGAATGATACTTAAATTTGATACTTATATATTTGAATATGTGAATAATAATGAATTTTTTATTTGAAGATAAATATGGGATACTGAAACGCCTTTTAGTCATTTCCCATGTGTACAACTTTTGACCACAATTCTAACAATTAATCTTCATTGTAAAGTTTTTTTATACAACTTTGCTACCGTGCTTTTTTTTTAATAGTGGTGTTTATTTAGCCGTCTATACATCTTGACATGCAAGACTTATTTTGCAGCTACTATATTTTCTTTCCTTTCCTTTTTCTCATTTTTCAAAAACAAAAAATTGAAAAAATCAAATTGGAATTCAATCCAAATTCAAAGTAGTTTTTTCCATATGAGATGGGAGCAATTATTTCATGTTGATAATTAAACTCTTTAGATACCAAATTCCCAAACCTATGTTTTAGAATTAAAATTGTAATGAGTTTATTTAGGTAATTTTTTAAATAGATTTATTTTGAAAAGAAATCATAATAATTTATATAAATTTATATATGGTATTTTTTAACTGAAGATATATAATTTTATTGTGTAAAGTTTTAAGATAAATTATCTTTTATGATCCTCCTAA
>Ga0099823_1003956_pt1 | contig 14312 bp, 6 predicted proteins | sample CowpearedBW_FD_76831 | JGI IMG/M metagenome (GOLD analysis project Ga0099823, IMG submission 76831) | Root nodule microbial communities of legume samples collected from California, USA - Cow pea red BW | ecosystem: Host-associated > Plants > Roots > Nodule | place: USA: California | collected...
ATGTATCCACTGCACAAAACAAGTTCTATGAGCTACATTGATTTAAGAAACGTGTTAATTGCTCAAACTTTTGCATCCTCAATTGCTTTTTAATCATTAACTATACTTGGCTAAATCTGATTCAACAAGGTATGCAATTTGATAATCTCTCTGGTTTATTGCTTCATAGTCTAATCATATCATGCATAGAAAACATTTCCTCATAAAATCTGTATAGAAAATCAAAATACAGAAACTCACTAAGTTCCAGCAATTCGGGTGCTTATGTGGGTATTGTCCTCTTCATCGAGCTTGGCTAAACCAAAGTCAGATATCTTTGGTTTGAGATCTTTATCAAGCAACACGTTAGTGGTCTTGATGTCCCTATGAACGATTTTCAATCTTGATTCTTCATGCAGGTATGCCAAACCTTTGGCAATACCAACACAGATGTTTTGCCTTGTAGGCCAATCCAATTTAATTTGGTGTTCTTCTGGACCTTCATCAGTGAATAAAAATGAATTACACAAACTGAAATATCATAGAAGGGACAACTGAAATCGACCACATTAGAAAGAATTACCGAACAAAGCACGAGCAAGGCTATTGTTTTCCATATATTCATAGACCAACAACAATTGATCTCCCTCAACACAGCATCCATAAAGTTTAACAAGACAAGGATGTTGCAAAGCTGAAATCATGCCAAGCTCATTTATAAACTCACGATTCCCCTGCCTTGATTTGGAAGAAAGCTGCTTCACTGCTATTATTGTCCCATCTGATAAATTTCCCTGCATATGGAGCAATGCAACATAGTTGTTGGGTTGGAATGCTGATTTTTCCCTCAAAAGTAACATCTTCAGTTAAAATAGACTCATAATAATTGAGGGGATATGCCATACTATCTAAATTACCTTGTACACAGGACCAAACCCTCCTTCTCCAATTTTGTTGGCTTTGTTGAAGTTATTTGTTGCTGCTTTGATTTGTCGTAAGGTAAATATACCCATTTGCAGTTTTAACCCCTTTAGCTCTGTCAATTAAACAAAAAAAGACTGTAGATTTAACTGCATACCCTAAATTTAGGCTCATAAGAAAATTCATGCTACATGCAAGAGTTCTTTTTTGTACATTGAAAGTCCTTAAGGTGAAGCACAAAGGTTATCATCATGACAGAATAAGTTATTTGCAATTACCTTTTGCTAAAGAACTTTTCTGTCCTAGAAAGCCTCTCCACCAAAGTATACCAAACACCAGGACTAGAAAGACTACTGCACCAGCCACAATTGCAACCACAGCACCTGCAGATATTCTACTTCCATTTTCTGAGGGAGGGATGAAGTCTGCTTGATTATAATAGAAAACATTGTTATTCAAGAACTTATATTGCATGGTAACATCCATGTGCTATATGAATATTAAGTACCGAATGAGAAGCACAACTCACTGGGATTTACAGAAATAGCTGATATAAGAGGACCATATACTGATTTAAATGGAATACCAATTGTGCCTTTCCCAGTCCAATATAGGCGAATTTCCAATGTGTTGCTACTAATCACAATGGTAAATGATTTTGTGACTGCTTTATTAACTCCTCCTGCTTCTTCTGCAATATTGAAATTCTTGAGCACCATGTTTCCCTGCAAGAAATCTTAACCAACCTTAATAATGCCTCATAATGGCTACATTTTTAAGCATGCAATATTCAAATATCTTTTAATCAATTGAAGAAATCAAATTCATAAGGTACCAAGGTGGGGAAATTTCTCCAGTTGATATGTGAGATTCTGGGTATTCTAAGGCTTCACATGGATTATAAAAGAACACATCTATCTCTAATCAAATTTCTTTTCAAAAATTGAAGATATAGAATTTGAATATGGCATATATACAATTTTATAAAGTACTCATAACAGACAAGATAAAACTACAAAAGTTTGTGATAATTTACCTGAATGTAGACATCAAATATGCGTCTTCCTAGGCTGTTAAATGTTTGATCTTCAGTAAACATGACCTCTGCAAAGTGTAGATTCACCGTGTAGTTTCCATTTCCCAGGCAAAACCCATAATAAGTGAGAGAAATGGGAGAAACACGTGCATCCATGTATATTTCAGCATCAGCCAAGAAAAGCTGAGATTGATTTAGCCAAGTATAATATTCTGCACGGTCATTATCCATGAAGTGACCAGTGCTGCTAAATCCCCAGTTTTTTCCACTTAGGTGGAACCTAGCTGGTCCTGCATTATCTGTATCCTCATCATATGTTTCATTTCCATCCACTGTTACTTGCTTTCCACCACAATTTATATGAAGAGAGTGTGATTCTGGGACAAGCAGATTAGTGAGTACAAGGTATTCTGGGACAAGTAAAGGTTAGTGAAAATTTAGATGTGTATAAAATCGTTATCAAAAAAGAAAAGTAAAACTTACTTTTAGGACAGGCAACACTTCTTAAACATGAAACGGATTCTCTGAAGGAATGACCAAAGTGAAAAAGCTATTTAGCATGATCCATCTAAAATTTAAAATGACCATATGAAAGGGAAATGTCAAAAGATATATCAAACTTACGAGCTATTGTCCACCGAGTAGCTTGCAAACAAGTTCCTATGGGATACAACAGAAGATTATGACTCAGATAGGTTCTTTAAGTTGCAAACAAATGTTCTCATATGCAAGCATTCTTACACATTTCCCCGTTGACATGGCTGCTGTCCTGAGTTTTCCATGGTAAAGTTATTGTACGAAAGATCTCTGGTTCAGATTATAAAATTTGATTCAGAAAATCTAACAAGATGCAAAACAGATATAGACTTCATGAAACTGAGGACTAGAAAGAAACCTATGACGACTAGTATAGTAACTCAAAGGTGCCTTTCAGGTAAACAATTTAATCAAGCACTTGTCTAATAAGCTCTTTAGTTATGGCATAACTTTGAGCATGAAGCATGATGGAATAAACTAAAAGAGTGCTATAATTGCAACTGCATAGGTGGCGATCAAGTACTGATACAAACAGAAACCTTACAACCAAGACTAGACTTTTCACATAGAAAGACACCAAATGATATGCTTATAAAGTCTCTTTCCCCTCAGAACTCATTAACTATTCAATTTAAGGAATCATAACATAAAATAAAACCATTGAAATAAAACTTACACATTTTTTTCTTTCTCTGCCCATGCAGGTACAGGTCCCGTGAGGATGTTTCCAGTTAAATATCTACAATTGAAGAATTTAAAGAAATTATCATGTATAAAACTTGTGATTTATCCAGTCCTAGAATCATGGTGAAAACTCTAGTAATATTGAATCATGCTATTGCTCCTAAATGAAAATTAACAACACTAATTGGTTACCGGAAAATGCCAGCCCAGTTTGGAGGAAGAGAAAAGAAGTTAACAAAATTCTTACATATAATCTGTCTTTCTTAAGCCATACTCAAAGCTGCTTGGAATCTGTCCACTTAATCTGTTAAAGCTGAGGTCTCTGAAAAAAATTTCAACCAGATTAAGCTGAAGGAAAATAGCTTAGAAAACATTCTATAGTGTTGTAAACTCGAGGAGAATTGAAGTTGTGTTTTTTGATGCATTGGTATGAAAGAAAAATACTATTGAAATTTAAATGCAATGCAAGAACATTGTTAGAAGTAGTTGCACTTAAGCACATTGGGAGAGTAACAGAAGTTACAAGGTTTGTAAATTAGACATATTCCCCAGATATTCAGGTATTGTTCCATTGATATTGCAACTCCTCAGAATTCTGCGAAACAGTAAGATAGACAGCAAAATAAATCAGTATTGTAATTTCCTTGTTCTGAACTCAATATGACAGAGTATTCATTGATGAAATCAACTCACAGAATTTCCAAATTTGCCAGATTGTCAAGTTGGGGAAAAGGAAAATAGTCTGATCCCTCTATATCACTAATTCTCCTGCACATCACATTTTAAGCACGGATAAACGCATCTAAAATGAAAGTAAATTGAAAACCTCGTTTACTACATAAGATACCAGACATACAAGTCTGTTAAACTTTCAAGTAGTGAAATTCCAGAAGGAATTGGCCCACTTAATCCAGTTCCTTGAATCACTCTGTCATAACAAAAGAAAATTTCTTTGAGATCAAGGGTTTCTGTTCCTCAATAATCATGAACAGTTATCATGGTACCAATATAAATGAACAAAACATAGATTCTCACAGTTTCTGGACACTTGTCCAGCTTTGAATAAAATCGGGTATCCTTCCAGAGAACTTGTTATCCCCTAGTCGACTGCATAATGTGATGACATGAAACAAAAAAGAAAAACTTTAGCTAAAGATGGAACTTAAAATAGCAATATATATATATATATATATATATACTGATTTAATAGTCACTAATCAGTGTATTAAAATTAAGAAAATAGGAAGCTTACACTTCCTGCAAAGTAGTGAGTCTTGCAAATGTTGCAGGCAACTCTCCAGTAAAATTGTTGGAGGTAAGTAGCCTAAACGTATTAAAAGCAACAATAAATCATCAAGAGAAACCAAGGTATTCTAATTAAACTAAACTGTTACTCAACGAGCATTGACATTTGATGTTTTGGAACAAAAATCAAGGAAAGCAAACAACCTAAACATAGTACTAAAGTTGAAACAAAATAAACGTCATACAGTCTTTGAATATTTGGAAGATTCCCAAGCTCACTAGGAAGATTTCCAGAGAGTTGGTTGAATTCGAGGGTCCTATTCACATAAAGCCAAAGTTAAACCCAGATGAGATTATAAATGCTTGAAAACAATGCATGGTGGATAACCAGAAAAAGAAAACTCACAAACTTTGGAGAGTGGAGATGTTTGCAAGCTCTGGGGGGATTGAACCCGTGAGTCGATTAGCACTCAGAGAACTACCATAAATATGTATTACTCTTAGTGTTTCAATCACAGTAATATTTGTGAAACTGAAGGAATAGAAAATAATCTTAAACTGCAGGTTTTATGAAACAGAGGGAGTAGTAGCATTGTTCGTGTATGCATTTATAGATTGGTGAAAGAAAATTGACAGAGAAACTAAAGAAAGTGTACATGTGGACAAGATTCAATAAGCCCCACTCCGGAGGAATTGTCCCATTCAGGTAATTGCGACTAAGATCACTGTAACAGAGAGACAGTGTCATGCAAAATACGAATTTAGAAAACACATTGTTGTTGAATGAAAGTGAGCAAAAGTGAAAGAATATCATACATTTCTTGAAGGTACGGCAATCTAACCATTGCTACTGGGAGAGTTCCTCGGAGATTTTGTACTTTCAAAAGTCTGCATGCTCATTTTACCAATTAAATGTGTTCAAGTTTGAAGTTAGCTCAAGAAAATGAAATAAAGGGAGTGAGAGAAGTACATGTTAGTAACATGGCAGATTGTGGCATTCTCAAAGGAACAATCACAGGTGACATTATTTTCTGTCCCTCTCACTTTAGTTTGCGATGTCCAATTGTGTTCTCCACTGCATGGATCAACACTGAAATCCCAATCCTTCTTCCCAAGACTCTCACCTATGTCTTTCAAAGCTTCCACTATATGCATTATGATTATTAAACAACTCAAACAATGTTTATGGGTAGAAAAAAAGTCAATAATCTTATTTTTGTTATCCAATGGATCCTGCTTTGGTTATCTTTACATACCTTCATCTTCTGGCAGAGTGGCTCCAAAAGCTAAAGAGAGAAAGAAAAAAGCTAGTAGGAGCTGAAGGAGGAAGAAATGATGAGAATCCATGTTCATGTGGTTGTTGATTTCATGATGAAGAATATAGTTTCATGAAAAAAGACATCATCAGTGGTAGGAACAGTACTTGTCCGTATGGCTTCAGTTTGGGTGAGAATGAGAAGCAAATTCAACTAAGACAAAATATTTGTATGGATATTAACACAAAGTCAACTCTTGAAGAATTTCCCACTTGCTACTTTTGTAAGTACTTCAAAATGAGATTTCCATTTTAAATCAACGAAAAGAGAAAAAAAAGGATAGTGATCAGTGTAATACTTGCTGACACGGTAAAAGATGGAGAATTAAGTTTCTTGTTGCTTGTATATTTGAATGGTAGGTAGTTGTATAAGTCAAAAAAAAAAAATAATAATAAATAAATAAATAAATAAAAGCTTTGTTTTTGTTTGGTTGTTGTTAATTATGTCATTCTTGAGTTATTTGACATAGTCATGTTGTAGCTTGTTTGTCTTAGCAGGTTTACCATAAAGTTTACAACCATATTTTATATACAATAGTTGCAATATTTTAGAGGTAAGTTGGTTTCTTGTTCACGATAAACGGTGGAATAAATAAAATATGTTATAGTATGTTATAAGTTACAATAATAAATGGGAAGGTTCAAGTTCATTTGACAAGGTAAAACCTAAAACAGTAAAACAATAGGAAAAAAAATGGGGTAAATATGTTTTTAATATCTGAACTTTGATCTAAAATTGGAATTCATCCATGTTTAAAAATTTTATATATTTTGATCCTAAACTTTAAAAATGAATGAATATAGTCTTTTTAATTTAATTATGTTAACTTTTTTTTTTACATGTCGAATGTGTTTCATACTAGTATTGGTTGTTTACACTATTTGACATATTTCCGTTCAATATCTGTTGGAAAATATATTCACACCTCAAAAAAAAATTAAGGTAATTGGATTAAAAAGATCATATTATTCATTTTTAAAATTTAAAAATTAAAATATATCAATATTTTGAACAAAAATAAATTTCAATGTTGGGTCAAATTTCAGTAACTAAAAATATATAATATAACTATGAGCATGTTGACGTGTGCTTTTGAAAGTTTTAGTTTTGGTTTTGAAACTTTAAATATAATTGATTTCTTGTTTGGATTCAGAAGCCAGAGTAGCCCAACGAGGATGCCTTCTCTCTGGGCCTTTTTTGAAGCCCAATTATATTTGGAATGGATCCACGTGGATTCCAAAAGGTATAACCTGGGAACCCTTTTAGATCTCCGATTTGGTAGCAGACTACGATAAGAAAGCATCGTAAGCAAGCTGAGAAAATAGCATTGCATTAGCAGCAGCGTTGATAAAAAGAGTTAGAAAATGCGAAAGTTCGATCCATGGCCCGTTTTCTTCAAGCGCGAATGGAAACGGAACTGGCCTTTCCTCGTTGGATTCGCAGTCACCGGAGCCGTAATCACAAAGTTTTCCCTCGGCCTTACCGGTAAATCACCACATCAATCACTCTCTGTCTCTCTTTTTGATGAATTTAACTGTGTTTTCTCTTTTATCGAATCGTAATTCAGTAATTCACTGTTTTGTTTTCTTTGCAGAGGAAGACGCGAAGAATTCCAAGTTCGTTCAGGCGCACAAAAGGTAACCCTATCTGCTAGGCGTTTTCATTTGTGTTTTGGTTCTTTAATATTTGGTGCGATACGAGCGTGTTTCTTTTGTTTCCGATTGTTGAAAATTTAAGCGATTGAGGCTGTTAATTTGTTGTGTAGTTTTTGAATTTGTTCTATCTTTCCAATTGTCGAAAATTTTAAGCGGTTGAGGTTGTTTATTTGTTGTGTAGTTTCTGAATTTTGTCTATCGGAAAATGATGATTCCTCTTTGAAACATAGCTTTACGTATAAGTGATGAGTCGTTTTGTACAGTGTTAGCAATTCAAAGTGGCGAATAGAGACCGTTGAATGATATGGAAATTCACTGATTTTTTTCTGACAATCCATTTATTTGTACTGCTTACACTCGACTTCGTAACAGAATTCTGATATCGTTATATATCACAAGCTCTAATAGAATTGGTAACCAGCAATTGTAATAGAGTTTATCCCTTTTTCTATAATAGCAAAACAATAAGCATTACCTACTTATTTTTTTCTACACTTTGCAGCAAAGATGTAAAAACTGATCATGAACTGGCCCAACCAATTAAAAGATTTGTAAATGCAGTTTTGTTTAGTTCCATGCTTTCTTTGGTGTGTTTGACTTCTTTATATAAATGCGTGAGCAATTTTCTCATTTAATATTGTGTTCGTAATTCTAATAAAGGTTGATAATGTAATCTTTGAAAATCATCGTCCAGAATTACTTGAATTATCTTACTGCATTACTCCTCTCATAGAAGGGTGCATTTCCTTTCTGAGCTAGATGTGTATAAATCTAGCTTGTTGTTGACCCCAACTGTTAGCCTGATCACAGCTATGTTAGCATCTTTGTCAGTGGTCATATCAGGCTTAATTTTCAGTTGCCTTTTTGTCTGTAGATAAACTGTGACAATGAATGTGCTTGTTTTGCTCTCAAACCTGATATGCTGAACAGGAAAATTATCTTTCAAGAGTTGATGGAAGCAAATTTTTTAACACTTGACTGACCCCTTTGGTTTAATACACTGAAGTAATGATCCTTTGGCTATAATTGAGGAATTATTAGAGATATAACTCATTATTGTCAACGATTTTACTACTATACCTGATTGTTTTATGCTCTATCTGTTATGTTATTAGGCATGCTTTTAAATGCATGGATTTTAATAATAGGACATTGTGGTGTTCATATGTATTTCAGGTGACTTCTAAATAGTGAGATATGCACTGGCTTTGCACTGTGTTAGATTTGTCAAGATTACTTTGTTTGTCTTGATTTTATGGATTGTAATAACATAAGAGAGATATGCTCTGGATAATCTCTCTAAGTCTGTATCTCATGTTTTTACATTCAGTTATGGTTGTGTACCTAAATCTGGTTGAAGAAAACCCACAATGGTTATTAATTTCTGATTCAAGTTATTTCCTTCATTAAAATTCTTATCCCACGTGTAGTTTTGCCTGTGACCTCCATAATCTTGCGGGAAATAGACGTCTTTAATAGTGTACGTTCTGTGCCTTGCTAATATGTTTTGTTACTTTTCAGTATTGACTTATTAAGTACCTTGAGAGCGGGGCTAGTTATAGTTCACATTTTCAAAATTTGAAGCATAAGACTTCTAAATACTTAGGATTAGAAATTAGTATTCTTGGATAACCATTTTAAAAAGTTTTATATACCTTTTAATCTTAGCATTCAAATAAGCTTTCAATAATCTAAATTTTAATTACAAATATCAAAGTTTACCCTGTCGTTTTTCTTTTCTCTTTTACAAATATTGTTTTTGGCAAGAAAATACTTCAATTGATTATAGCATGTTTGTTTAACTCTTGTTGACATCAAAACTTATAAAGGCCATAGAAATGGTAACAAACGGAGAACTGTGTTTGAGTTATTTCGTTCCCCACTTATAAGTATCCTCGTTTATCACTTTTTATTTTAGAATGAAGAAAATGTATATATATATTGTATTATAGATGTTGACATTTGTCCTCAATTAAAGTTTTATCCGGATAATTTATGTAATAAAATGTTATTAAATGACATTATGTACCATCGAAGTTAAATTTTAAATGTGACTGAAAAAGAGTATCAACATGTATGGTATTTTATGTAAGTTTTTTTCTTTGGAATATTTGGTTTCATATCTGATAAAAAATTATATTTCAAAATTTGGTTTGGATTAAAAATTGGTATTTTAAATGAAATTTAATTATTTAATATATAATAAATATCTGAATTTGTTCCTAGTAGTTGTTTTATTATTCTTAAATTAATGCTATTAGTAGGTTAATTTTGAGAGTAACACTTAACACTACAATAATTATCAATTGCATCCAAAACCCGTAGGTTTATTCTTTGTTGTCTTTAATCATATATATACATAATGTCTTGTATAGAAATTCCTCTATTTTTTTAACTTTCAGACTTAAAAAGAGATTTTTGACTTTGAAAGAAATATGTACATGAATCTAGATTCTCAATTGAATTTTTATATTGTCATCGGTTAAATATTAAAAATATATTATATTGATATTTCTTTTTTCAATATATTTTAAAATTTTAAAATAGTAACCATCAATATATTTTAAAGACATAATAAAGAAAAAACATAAAATACATCAGAGTAAAGACATAGAAAAACTTGGCATAAAATCCAAATTCATATTTATACAATAAATATTTAAAAATGTCCTACTCAAACAACAAATTGGCAGGGTGTGTACAAGTTAGATTCAATTACTTTGAGCACATTCATTATTCAATCTAATAAAAAAATGTCAAGTTAAATTTTTATGTTTTTAGTTAAACTTAATCTAACATAATTTACATTTAATCGAGTTGGGTCATTGGATTAAAGGTTACGGTTCCAAAAGAAAATTATTTGACCTTTAGAAGATTTAAAAAATATATTATACTATTTAATATTTAAATAATTTAAAATTTTAAAAATACATATCTACTTAATACCATAATTATGAAATTAAATAATAGTTATATTATTATCAATAACATTGATATTATTCAATAATTTTGATTACATTGAAATGAGTTTGAAGTTCAAAGAACACAGTATACATGCAACGAAACATTGAGTCAGGTTAAGTTGTGTTTGATTTAAATCAGTCATAGACAAAATTAAACTCAATTTTGTTTAAATTAAATGGATGGGTTATCCAACTTCATAAATATCCTAGATCTAAGTTTTAAACTTAAACAATATATTAGACTTATTACCTAAAAACACCTAACCTGTATATATTTGCAATTCATATGAAAAAAAATAAAAAATGTCAAAGAAATCGATAATTTCAAAAAATTGATACATTATATTTAAATTACTTATAATTTTTTTTTTCTAAATATTTTATATGAATAGAATAATTAAAATATCTTACATTTCAATTTTTTATATAAATAAAGTAATTAAATATCTCTTTTAAAATAAAATTTTATTTTAAAATATGTATTTTAAATTTTAAATTTACAAAAATATTAGTCAAATTTAAATATTCAAATAAAATTTAATAATTTAATTCTTTTTCGATATAATGTATATAAAAAGAGGGTGACTAGGTGTGAAATTTTAATTTTTTTTAATGAATTTAAAATTCTATTAATTTATTTATTTGAAATATTTCTTAAAATTTTAATTTTTTTTTCAAAAATAAAATCATTTAAACCATGTATTTTACTTTAAAAAATATTAAATAAATAAATTTCTATCTTAAATTGTCTCAAAAGTATTATCTGATGCAGTGAAGGCTGCTCTTGCTGAGTTCATCTCAATGCTGATATTTGTCTTTACATGAGGGTTGTCTTGTCTTTGTTGTTTCAATTTCCTTATTTTGCTTTTGGTTCATACTTGTCCTGTTCTATAAGATCATTTACCAAGTAATTGTCACATATAATGCTTACTTTCAAGAAATAAACTCGAAATGCAATATTTCAGAATAAGAATAAACTAACTCATTTCATGAACAAGCTATCATTGTTAATCGACACTAAACATCAATATAAATTTACCAGGAAGAAAGCTGTAGACACATTACTGAAGGCAAAACATTGCAAATCGTTTTCTCTCTTCCAACTCCTACCATAACCATTATTACAGAGAACAAATCCATTCTTTGACACTAGAAAAAAATTGGAAAGGAAATAAATAAATTTCGGAATGAGTGCCACACAGAAAGTCATTAATTTTTTTTAACAAAATACATAGTGTATCAGAAGTTTAATCATCAATCCAATATCACTAACCAAGAAGAATGGTGTCTATAAAGTTTTGTAAAGCTCCTCAAGTCGTTTTCTTGTCATGGCGTTTATAAAGTTTCGCACGTCGTTGCTTGAACATGTGCAGGTAAAGTTTGAACCAGAGGAATGGATAAGCTACAAGTACAACCTGAATGAGAGAAATGAAGCATAAATTAAAGGGATAAACAATTCATGGACCTACATAAGCTACAATTAGAGAAAAATTGAATTGAAAGGGACACAAAAAGACATTTGATATGCAGCAAAAACCAGTTTCAGTCAGCTCCCAACACTTGAGTGCTCTTGGAGGAGCTTATATACAGTTAATCTGGACTTATCTTTTGCATCACCACTTCAATAATTGTTTGTTAAAAATTACGAAAATAACTTATGACGTGTTTATAAGTTGCTTTTAGTTACTTCAATAAGCTCTCCCGAATAGTTTATTAAACAGATTACAGCAGACATGCAGAACAGTCTAATTTATACACAAGCTAATCTTAGTTTATAAAGAAATTGAATTCATTTTTTTTCTTACTTTTATCTTGTTGATGTGTTTATGAAAAAGTTTGTTCAAACCACAAGTCTTTCATGCAAAATGCATTCACACAATAGTTTTGAAGCATTTTTTTCTCTCATCTCTAGTTTGAGGCTGTGGATTATTTGTTACTTATAAGAACTCATTACCTTAAGGAAATCATAATAACTAAATGGGAGGCCTGAAAAGGAATCTGCATAGAGATTCTTCTTCTTTATAAATGGAAGCGCCTGGTACATTGTCCATACTGCAATATAATACATATATCAGTTACTTTATGCAGGGGGTGATGATGGCATTTGATTAGGAAAGGAATAGGTAAGAAGTCAAGACTATAGTAAAATCGATTAAAAATTCATTCAAAAACGGAATTCCGAGATAGAAGGGAGGTATTGATTTATGAACTCACTTTCACCAGGACCCACTCCCAAAGGATACAGCACAATAAACGCAGTGTACCTAATTAAAGGATAAAGCAACAAGCACATGCTTTGAAAAGGGTACTCTATAAAAATAATCGAAGATATTAACCTTGTTCAAGTTTAAAGTATGTAGCATATGATAGAAAAATACCTGAGATAGGTCATCCAAGAAGGACAATTTCCCGAACAACTGAAAGCATAATGTGAATACCTAATGACCTGCATCTCCAAAGATTGCTGTCCCAGTCATCTTTCTTACTTGGAAAATCATCATGATATATTTCTTTATTACCAGTGTTCATGGATCAGACATAACAAACCATTGGTGCCGTAGAAATAAATATCAGGCTACAGTTCACACTACACGCCATGAAAAGTCACCCTATATTCTCTTAAAAAGAAAAACATTATAGGAAACCTATAGGGATGACATAAACTAGGGGTTAAAAGAAGTTTGGGAACATTAAAGGTGAATTCAAATCCATAATATCCTAAAAATTTGTAAAAAGTGAACTTTTCATGTGTTATGAGGAAATTTTCCCTGTTATTGCTCTACTGAAAACATCAGACATGATCAACAGTGACTCTTTTTTCCAGTGATACGTACATGAGTTGTTGCTTTAAATGGTTATGTAACAACTATTTTAAAGCTTAAACCAAAAGGTAATGCTAGAAAATTCAATGAACTACATCCAATAAAAAAATAAGCAAATTACCTCACCCATGCTCCATGCAAGAAAAGTGATAAAAACTGAAGGGAGTTCCTGGAGCTACAGAAAGCATGCAACAAATAGCCAAAGTTAGCTTCTGTGTCTGATTGTCAACCATTGCATACGCCAGTAAACATTCAGATTACTCCTCAGGAATTTAAGGGTCATACATTTCATTATGGTTTTACATAAAAAATTAATAATGATATTAATAAAGTAACAAAGCATTTTCAAAATGTAGGCTAAGTATTCGGTGTAAACAATTTCAAACACTTAATGTAGTGGTTCGTTCCATGAACAAGAGCATATGGAAACGAAAGTGGAAAGAAATGGAACTATAACACTCAATATGAGTCTTGCCAACACATGTTGCACTTGTGAAAGAATAGAAAAAATTTAAAAAGCATTTAGCCAAAAAAGGTCAAACATTAATAAATTGGGATAACATTTTCTATTTCGGTGGTATACTGATTTTTGGCAAAACAAAAAGACAAGAGAACTGAAAGTGAGCCATAAAACCTCATCAAGTTTCCGAACAATGGCAAGCACAAAGTGGGTCCTTCCTCCCCATTGCATAAGAGGAAGCAAAACTCCGCTGGGCACAATACCTGAAATTGACTCGTTAAAATTGCTTCTTAAAATTTAAACTAAAATTGTGTTCTACCAACAAAGCAATCCAATTTCATTCACAGTGGCACACGCACCTATGGCTCCGTGTATAACTTCCAAGAATGCAGCACATTGCAGAAAACCTTGCATCATGTACCAAGCAAGAGCAAATATTAGGCTTAATTAAACAAATCTACAATCCTCGTGTTTTAATCTCTACTCTTCTTAAACATTACAGTTTTAGTCTTCACCGCTACACTTATTAATTTATTTTGTCCCGTAACACAGTAAATACTAAAACAAATTTAAAAAATATATATAAAAACTAAAATAGTTAAAAGTGATTGAAAGATAATAAAACAAATTTTAAGAAAATAAATGATCAATCTAATCACTGAAACTGTGTCTCATTTTCATATTAATCTGAGTA
>Ga0099823_1003958_pt1 | contig 14310 bp, 12 predicted proteins | sample CowpearedBW_FD_76831 | JGI IMG/M metagenome (GOLD analysis project Ga0099823, IMG submission 76831) | Root nodule microbial communities of legume samples collected from California, USA - Cow pea red BW | ecosystem: Host-associated > Plants > Roots > Nodule | place: USA: California | collected...
ATGCTTTTTGCTTTCCTCTCTCTTCCACATCATCCAAGTGCTCCAATCATCATGTGCCACCTAGCCATGCTCTACTTTTTCTTAATTACCTACAAAAACAAGACAAACAAGGATTAGCATGTTAAAGTTTAAGTTAATCTAATATTAGTCAAAGGTCAACTTGGGTCAAAGTCAACAAGTCAACCAAATAAGTCAACTCTAAACCAACTTAGGGAATTCAAACTAAAGAAATGCAAAACAAAGATAAAGATGATGGAATAAAAGACTCCCTTGTAGACATGCTTCTAGTGATCCTTCTTGAGGGAGCTTCTAAGGTGGTAGTGGTGGTGGTCACGCCTTCATCAGTTTTGGACAAGGAGTTTTTAACGAGGCACCCAAACTTCATGAATAAAAGCAAAGGGTTTTTTCTCCATGCAACAGATTCGCAGATTCTTTCTTAAGTTCCCCACCACTTACTAAAGTAAGCGGCGCCTGGGTCGAATATTAATTACTAAGTTTCTTTCTTAAGTTCCTCACCACTTACCAAAGTAAGCGGCCTGGGTCGAACATCAATTATTAAGTCTCTTTCTTAAGTTCCCCACCACTTACCAAAGTAAGCAGCTTGGGCCGAACATCAATTATTAAGTTTCTTTCTTAAGTTCCCCACCACGTACCAAAGTAAACGGCATGGGTCGAACATCAATTATTAAGTTTCTTTCTTTAGATTCCCCACCACTTACTAAAGTAAGTGGCCTGGGTCGAATATCAATATTATTACGCTAGTTTTTCAATAATCGTTAAGTGATTTTCTAATTTCCCCACAACCTACCCAATTAGGCGGCCTAGGTCGAACATTATAGTTATTACGTCGTTTTCTCAAATTCTTGATTATTTCCTAAACTCTCCCACCAATTAACAAAGTACAGGGTGTATAACGCCAATATCAAACAGCTATAACAGTCTAATTCAATATAATCATCAAACAACGCGCGCCTATAACATGAGCTAGCAACATCATACAACACGATAGGTACATAAAGCGCATTCATCCGATAAATATATACAAAGCATTCATCATATTAAAAGAGCAAGAGAAAAATGTACGGATTATTACAAACTTATGATGAAAAAAGCAAATCAAATATTCAGGTCCATAAATCCTAAGTTTATATATGATCCATGTTCACTTCCATGGTCGCGGCCTCATTAGGATTCACATCAGGTTCATCCGCCACCTTTTCAGCTTCTTCCTCTGGGCTTGAGTCCATCTCGTTCACAAATTGCCCATCAACCACATCTTTATTCGCGTCAAACTGGCTTCAGACGTATCTATATCTTTGTGGGAGAAGGTAGCTTGTCTCAGACCCTTCTGAAAGTCGTTAATATGCTCCTGAATGATATGACCATTCATGTCTTCTAGTTCGCTCTCAAGCCCGTCATGCTTCTCTTTCAGTTCATCATAATCGGTCTGCAGGTCACTTATCTTTTCATTAAGCTTTTTCTCAGAATCTAGACATTTAACCCTCCATGACCCCAACCATTTCCTCTCTAACCATTCCTCCTTCTCCTTCTTCCAAGTCGCCTTCTCCTCTGCGTGCTTATCGGTTTGGACCTTCAACTGCTCTTTGAGCTCCTCTACCTTGGACCGGCTACCCTCCTTCAACTCTCTCTGGTACAAGCTACCCACTCTGCGTCCCAAGATCAAGGCCTTGTTGCTAAACTCTAGCATAGCCTTGACCATGGCGTTGGGTTCCATGTTGTCGATAGAGTTAACTAGAAACTTTGCCAGATTAATCTTAATATCACGCCGCACGGTAGTCTCCGGCAACTCGATCGACCCAACCTCAAGCTTCATTGCTCTAGAAGAGGATCCCGACCCCAACAAGGTAGCCCTTACCTTCTTCACATCTTTGCCACCACCCTGCTTGGCGGGCACCTCCGCTTTCCTCTTCGTATCCCCGTGGACATGCACCTCCACCAGAGGATTTTGCAAATTAGGAACCTCACTGTTCCCAACGCTTTTGGCTTTCGCAACCTTCTCTTTCCGTAATGCCTGAAACAAGTTCAAATTCTTCTTCCCTAGTTGAACCATATGACTGCAGTAGCGGTAAACACTAGTTAGTTTCCTGAAAAACAACATAGCAGTTAAAACATAAAAATATACCTTCTAAATCAACAATGGGATGCATGGACAAATAAACCCTAACTAAGCCCTTAGTGGGCATGTTATCATTACACTTCATCAGGGTCTCCACCACCTCCCTAGAAGCTAGCGACAACTTCTCCCTTTTCATATCCTTATAATGTCGGGGAGTTGTTGGTCCAGCTAAATGGGAACTTCGTACTCCCATCATCATTGTAAAAGTAGGAACGCCTAGGCTCCTTGACTACCACTTTAAAAAATCCATCTTTGAAATGTTTAAACGATTGAGAAAAAGCTTTAAACCTGCTTATCCCTAGTTGGCTTATCAATGATAGCCAGGTAGTTGGACTTTTGGGTCGAGTATCATAAAAGTATAGGAAGCATTGAGGTGACAACTGGAGATATAGGGACCGACATAACACCTAGAACGCTTACAAGTAAGCCCAGTTGTTGGGATGCAGCTGGGTAGGGGCGACGTTAAGTAAGTGCAACACCCCTATGGTGAAACCATCAAAGGGCCTCCTCACGTGCAACTGGGAGAAGTGGAACATGTGCATATAAAAAAACCCTCTGAAGCTCCCTCCTGACCATGGCAAACGCAGTCTATTGCGCTTACCCTCTTTGACGCCATTATATCTTGGTTGATATTCCTTTCTAGAACAAGTATACAATTTAGCCAAGATTTCAACAGATGAGACCATCTGAATAAGGAATATTGAGTCTGCACGTCCTTAGCCATCCATCCATATCCGACTCTTGTCGGTAAGCTGCTTTCCGCTATCTCCTCTAGCGGATCCTCCCTTGTTTTAGTAGTCACCTCCTTTGGGATCCTCCCTTCACCACCAACTGACCACCAACCCCACTCCCTGACCGACTACTACCCTCTTCCCCTGAATGTTCACTCCCACTACCCGGACTAGATGATGACACTCTACCGCTAACACTTGACATACCTTTTCAAAATTTAAGATGCCGGCAGAGACAATGAACGTATCAGACAAATTTCACGTAAACAAATCACTTTTCTCAAACTTTTGCAAATGAAGCAAGATGAACAAATATTTCTAACCACCTGTATTTATAATCAACGTTTGAGCCACTATAAAGTTTTCCCGCCCAAACAATGAGTACACCAAGTGTCATAAGTCTAAAAATGGCTGCACAAATCCCTCTGATAGGACCCTTGACAACGGACGCCCCTTCACCTACCTCCATCACTTCTGACATAGTCTTAGCAATGTTCATCACATCTCAAGACTGGGGGACTACTATACCATACCATACCAAGAAGTAATTTTTTCTTGTCGAGAACTATCAAGTCCAATAGGCAGATTGTCACAAAACTCGCATCACCAAAGATCATCACTAGCATGTTGAACATACTTCGTTGGCACTGATACAACTCGTCACTCACTCCAAATTGATAAACATCTAAACCTTCGACGCTATATATATCTCGCTAAAGGCTGGGGGACTGATGTATTATACCTAGGCAAACTTGGATAACCATATGGCCTAAACCGCCTACCTATAGTCCTATAATTAAACCAGTAGACGGATAATCAACTAAACAAGATTGCATAGCGGCCTAGGCTACCTACTATAAAATGTCACATTGTAATATAGAGCTGATAACTTCGAACTTGGGCTCAGTCCAGGCCCATAGAGCATTTGAATATTTGCCCAAAATGACTCAAGAGGGGCCCAATCCACAAGAAGGGGCAGACACATTTAATGACTCTATAAATACGTGTGGACCCCAACAATTAAAGGTACACTTTCATTAATTCCCTAATATGAGATTTGTCTTTTGAGAGCCTTTTGCTGACTTGATCGTCAGAGCCCTTTCCGTAGGTAACCCCTTAAGGGTCCAAACCGGCTACGTTAGGAGATGACATGTACCAGTCAAGAAGGGGCCAACTTGAGAGGTCAAGGATTGAGGTAAGGCATTACTTGTGTTCCCTGACATCTCTTTTTTGTTTCCACGGGACAACTTTACTTTTTTTTATTAAATCTTAACTGTATATACTTTTGAATTTATTGAAATCTAAATTATTATATTTTTGAACTAAATTAAAACATATAATTGATATAATATACTCGGCCGATACAACTTTGATTATGTTGTGGTTATTTTACAGAATTTATTTCTTTTATTGAGAATTTGATTAAAGCTTATTTTTATTTATTATCACTAAACTCGAAGTTTTAGATAGGCAGTAAAATGAAGAAAAAAAATTCAATACTTTTTTGGCAATTGCTTCCTGCACCTTAATATTTTGTACCTGCACCTCATCATTTATTAGAATTATGTTTTTTCCCTTTTGGGTTTTAGGAGAAGGAGACAGTAGTTATCTCTTGCGTTTTGACGTTGTGGTCATTTGAAGACTAAGGCAAGACATATCATAAATATTGAAGTCTCTAGTGGTCGTCGTGGAACATTTTTGTTGTTATGGTGATTTTATGTTTATCGAAATCCGAAAATATTAGTTTGTGCCAGAATGGAGGTTTTCTTAATATATGGGGTTATGGTTTTTCAGGTATATAAATAATTAACCTTAGCCAAACATGAGAGAAACTCCTTCTTATTGGTAGGATTATTGTTGACATTAAACTCATAGGCAGTTGGTCAGAGGACAGTTCTTAAGTTTGTTGAGTACACCAGGGCATGCAATTGCAGGAATCCTATAATGAGCCTTGTGTTCTAATTCTTTCGGATTCCGAAACTTTATGGAATCACATTCCTGTAACTTATTTTGGATTTCCATTTTCGGTTGCACATTCAGGACTATCGATTTTGAAAAAGAGAATATAAGATTTACTCTTAGATAAATTCTTTGATTTCTTCTGGAAGCAAATGATTATTTATCTGTTTCTCATGTTTCATTAATAGTTGGCACAATGTTGAATATCAAGAAAGGATTTGAAAGAATCAATATGATTCTATCTGTTTTCATTATGTTTGAAAAAAAGGAAGAATCCTAACAAAGAATCAATTTTTCATTAGAATCTCCCTTTGATTTATTTTCAATCTTCATTCCTAGTGGAATCGAAAGAATTCTTGAATTGATTAGAAGATTGTTGAGAGAATATGTTACTTGAATAAAATTAGATCTCGTGGAATCATATTGAAGATTTGATGATATATTATGTTTCCACACTAAAGTGAGATATATGACTATATTATTTGTCCATTTTATGCACATTGGTGTTCCAAGAGTATCCTTTTGAACCCTTGGTGATAAAGATGCATCTTGGATTGATATATAGTGAGACTTGTCAGATATAGTACATTATATGGGATTTTCGTGTTTTCTCCCCTGATCGAGATATCCCCTCTTTCACCCCAAAAGAGATACATGTTTCTTGGGGTGGGGCTCTTTTCAGAAAGAAAAATAGAAGAATATATGTAATGGTTCAAATAAAGATTTATCTAGTTCTTTATGTGAAATTCAAAATTATAAAAAAAGTAAAAAAATAACAAATGTTATACTACGTGTTTTCCAAGTTTTTGAAATGCTCCAAATTGTGCTTGAGCATCTAAATATGCATTGATACAAGCATAAAACATCTTTGAACAAAGTTCTAGCATTGTGCCAAATGTGTCTGAAAAAGAACTGCAGAGCAAATGAAGCGTGCCCAAAAGTAAACCAATCCCTTGGACTGCTACGAAAAACACCATTTGATTTCAAAGTACCATGCTTGGAAGAAGAAAACGCATGTGTAAAAGAAAGGGTGAAAATTGTGGATTAAAATAAAAAAGATAAAAGGTTAGTTTTGGTATTTCACATATTTGATGGGATGCAGAAAAAAAAATGATAGGATGCAAGAAATAATTGTATAATTTTGTACAGGTCAGAAAAACCTTCATGTGCAATTGAATACTCTTTCTCAACGTGTTTTTACATTTTTTAGGTTAAAATACTCTATTGGTTCTCGTTTTTCTACCAAAATCTTAATTAGGTCTCCAGATTTTTTTTAGTCTCAATTAGATCCATATTTTTGAAAAAGTGTAACAAATAGGCCTTTTTCGTTATTTATTCTTAAACAACTTTAAGACATGATGAGTTTGATTTATTTATATTACGACGTGTCATTTATATTTTACAAACAGTGTAAATGATCTGGTTGCTTTTCTTTTTAGGAAGAGAAATGAGTTTGCCGTAACATTTGAAGGTCTAGGTTTTCAAAGGAGAGAAAAGGTTGTCTTCCCCGCTTATTATGTCCTTTTCTCATTCATGCTCGTCTTGTAGATATAATGGTTGGTGAATTCAAAATCTAAGCGTTTCTTCTCATGGTGGTGGGTCGAAGAGGTTGAGTTTAATACCAATTTGCTATAGTGGTGATAAAACAGTCTTGAGAACTACTAAAAGCCCTAAGAATAAGAGGAAATTTTTTTTGGAGTTGTCCTAAGTTTAAGGAAAGATCCATGGAAGTGAATTTTTTATTCTTTTTTTGGTTTCTGAAATGGAAAAGTTTGTGTTAGTCCTAATTGTTTTATGGGTTTTTGTTGCCTTGTTGAACAAAAGGGATGTGAACAATTGGTTGGCTACAATTATTTCAAATGGTTTCCTGAAGATGGAATTGAAGAAATTGATGGTCTCATCATAAAGAATGAGAAATTGATGTTATTGTGTTGAAGATGGAAGAAATGGATGAGCAAAGGATGAAAATATTGAATTTAGAGAAATTTGTTTTTATTTTGGAAAAATGGGTGAAGCTCTTAATTTGGGTGGTTTCTTTTGTTTATGTAATGAATATAATCATATTTTTAGTGTTGATGAAAAATCCATGATGTGTTGTAAAAAGATGGATTGTTTTTGTGTAATGTTTTGAAATAATTGAAAAAGTTTTATTAACTTTTGTTGATACATTGTGTTTGAAATAAGAATATCTTGCAATACAAGGTTCCATTAAGAACTTATTTTGATTCACCTGTTGTATATGATAAAAATTGATAATAAAAACCTTTGCATATAATCTTGCAATACATATTGATTCTACAGATATTTTATTAATGGACTATCAATCTTGCAATACATAATATACCAACTGATATTTCATTAACGAATCACCAATAATTATACTAGAGAATTACATCAAGATGTTACTCATAACAAAGGCAAACATAGACACAAAGCATAAGTAATTCAAATATTACATCATAACATATGCACAAAATAAAATGGAATCAACAATTGAAATATCATAAGTCCACAAAATGAATCTACTATTAGAGGCACAAGTTCTACAAAAGTTGCAAGTTCCAAAACACACACACACACACACATGCCTCACGACTTCCAAACACATCCCTTCTTAGCCTGGAGCTTGTTCCTTATTGGTTGCACAAATTGGTTAATTGAGGTGGAACCACATATTGTGGGGACAAATTGCCAAATATTTGTAGGACAGATTGTATGACATCCTATTGTTGGTGGGATGATTGTTATGTTGCTTTTGTTGATGGCATAGATTGTGTATCTGTTGGTGGGGTTGTTATTGGTGGCATAGATTATGGTGGATATACTAATTCAGTTTGTTGTTGAATAGTTCTCTACGAACAAGAACTTTTGTTGTGTCCAACTTCCCTAAACACAACACATCTTTTACGAAACCCTCATTTTCTTAATTGAGTATCATCCTTCTTTATCTCCTAGAACTTTAGTCTTGTCTTTTTCTTAGGTCTTCGAGGCAATATTCTTTTAATTTGAGGCATGACATTGGGATAAGACGTGATCTCCCGCACTTGCTGATCGTTGATAGGGTAGATAATTAAGGTGTATGTTTCTTCATAGGTTGACTTCTTAAACCAATGAAAGATAAAGTCTTCTCCATTTATATTCAAAATCTTCATCGTAGCTGGGGCGTGACAAAAAGGAATTCCACTTATGCTCCATTTTTTGCATGTGCATTCCATGTTGTCAATGTTCCTAACAAACTGCTTCCCAAGTAGTGAAGCGTGCCAGATTTCAAATAACTTATCTGTTGACCACCTGATTTCAGTAACAAGTCCATAAATATGACAATCATAGAATTGAGGACCTAATTGAGACAAATTGGACAAAATAGAGGACCAACTTGGCATACTTAAACTAAAAGGAGGACAAAAATTTCATATACCTTGGTATCCAATGCTTGGTTAGGCCTGATTCCTTTTGGAATTTGTTTAGTATTTTTGGGCATATTGAGCCTCCATATGATGGTATCTTTGATTTGTTGGACACCCATTTCTTCTTGATGTATGATGAGTCATTATTTTCTCCTATGTTCTTACCTTTATCTACCCATCTTTACGAATGTTTAGTGCTTAATTGTCTATTGTTAATGCATTTTCATTTATTGAGCTTCATTGTGTTAGTAATTCAGATTTTTGCTAATTCGGGTTTAATTGGTCTAATTTTCGTTTATAATTATTTCAAGATCTTTTGTGAAGCAGTTTTGGGCTTAAAGACTTCATTTTAGGCTAAAGAGAGGAATGCCATGTTAATGCCACATAAGCTTGTCTTTTCCACGTTAACATTGGTCATGGGCCATCTTTTATTGGCATTTTTGTAATTATGCTGTTCAAAATGGCATTTTTATAATTTTGCACATGTGTGGTGATGTGACCACATTTGGGTTTAGCAGTTTTATAGGTAGAACCTCTTATTCATTTTTCTGTCTTCACTTGGAGCATTTTTGGAGACAGTTGAATAGCCATTAAAGGAAGCAATGATAGGTCTACATGACGTCAAATTATCTTTGCATGCTTTCAAACATGCATAGAATCTCATAATTATTACGTGATCATCAATGTCTACCACTTTGACCTTTACTGTAGAGCCTGGATTTCTTCTCAAAAGCTCATATGCATAATTATGTATTCTTCTATACTGCTATGCAAATGACCCGTCAACAATGTCTCTTGCAATAGCTTTAGAACTAAAAGCCATATTTCTAGAGATACCTACATTCCATTTCCTACTATCCTTGTCTCTAATGTCCATGATCTTCATATGTGGGTTTTCTGTAACTTCTTCTCCATCTTCTCTATTAGAGCTATGATTATCTATTATTTTCCTTAGCTGCCATGAGTTCACTACAAACATATAAGTACAATAAGCGTACCATTTGCATTTTCCTTTGGCACCAACACATTTCACATTAACTCTCTTGTCATTCCTATCAAATTTCAAATTCTTCCCATTTGCCAATGCATACATTCAAATGGCTTCTGTAAATTCCTTTTTCTTAGTGAAATAAGTTCTTACTTCCCATTTGTATTGATGCATACTTTTTGGCATTGCAAATGCTCCAAATCTTTCATAACTTTTTATATTATTATCTTCCTTATCAATGTCTGTAGCATTAAGCAACTCATCTAAAAGCCACTCAATATCGAACAATTTCGGGTCATTCCTTACTTCCTCATCATCATCATCTGAATCAGTACACTCTTCTTGTTTGGAACCCACTACTCCTGCAATGTCTTCTAGAGTACCTACCACTTCACATTCCACATAACCATCCATGAATCATTATCTATGTCACAATCAAGGCTTTCATAACCATCCACTTCACTAGTCCTTTATCACTAAACTCCTTAACTTCAACATGACCCTCATGCTCATCCTTCTCACCTAACTTTTTTTAGTTTCAGCATGACGACCAGGCTCATCCTCCTCATCTAATTTTTTTTCAGCTTCAACATGACCCTCATGCACATCCTCCTTATATAACTTTTTTTCGCCATTAGCATCACCTGCTCATCCTCCTCATCTAACTCTTTTTCACCTTCAACATCACCTTCTAATTCTTTCTGACCTTCATCATCAACCACAAATTGGCCCCCTTCCTCCAACCCAACCCCTTCAATCATGTTTATTATCTCAAGTTCAGACACTTTGTGTATGACATACAAATGAACTACACCATTTATCATAGATATGTTAAGCATTACACCTTTGTCATCAATGAAAAGTTGTAACCTATCTTTCAACATTGACCCACCTCCTATATAGTACCACAACTCCTTCAGTTCAACATGTCCTAACTCTTTTAGTCTATTAACAACCTCGAAATAGATCTACGTATCTAGGTCAACAAATCACGTTGTCGTTTCCCCTATAGTTTCCCATTACTAAGGAAATGCCCAATATGGTGGACCACCACTTCAAAATGGTCCTCAGACATCCCACTTGCAAACTTTGCTCACAAAATAATAAACATATTACAGTTCATACCACCACAAGACCAACACACTAAAATGGGGAACCACAACTTATACAAACTTCAATGTTCAAATCAAATGGAGGGCCACAACTTAAAATCAATAATAAGGTGATACCCCAACAACACAACATTCTCATCAACCAAAACATCCCAAACCTAAAATGTGACCTCCAAAAACCCAATCAACAAAAGTAATTGACGAAATAAAACAAATTGAACCTCACCTTCACTATAGATGACCTTCACTCACCGACAAACACACTTGCAATGCCTGAAAATCCCTTTCCATCACTATTGACGACCTTCGATCAACGTTTGTAATCGTCGTAATCCATTATTCTCTCTCTCAAATGAAAATGACAACTCTTTTTTATTTTATTTTAACCTATCTAGTAAAAATATAATATTGTTTTGAATAAAATAATAAATCCACATCATAAAAAAGATGCCACATATGCATGCTAACACAAAAAGTCATTAATGATTTTAACATCGTTGACGATTTGGGTTTATTTGTTATACTTTTTTAAAAATATAGACCTAATTGAGGCTAAAAAAATCTAGGAACCTATTTAATATTTTGGTACAAAAACAAAGACCAAAGAAATATTTTAACCTTTTTTTTATTTTAACATTTTTAAAAATAGAAAATTATATACATATATATATATATATATATATATATATATATAAACCAACATATTTTGTATAAATAAAATTATAAAAATAGTTTATTTATTAAATATTCTGTAGTTTATATAATCTCTCAAGTAAATTCAATTTTATTCGTCCTCTTTAAAATAAAAAAAAAAGAGTCAATTTTGTTCTACAAATTTGTTGCAAAAGTAAATAAAAAACAAGAAAAAAAAAGTTGGAACAAAATAAAAGCACAAAGAAAATGTTTGTTTTTAATTTATTCAATGCTTATTTTCCAATTTTTTTCTCTTAATTTGTTGATTTCTTAAGCCATGCATCATTTGTATATAGCATGCCTTTATTATAACTCAATAAACCTTCTAATATTTTCATTGCTAGAAGTTCAATACAAGAATTAGAATTTTGTCGAGGCTAAGGTCATGTTCAGTTTCAAGGTATAATTTTAGTGTAAACACATTGTTAAACATATATTGAGTTTGATTGACTTTATCATTTGAAAGTTTCAATTCAATGACATTTTATTAATCTTGATTTACAATATAGTTAAAATTAAACCAATAATCTACTTTGCTTATGCATCTTGATAGATAACCTAATCTTTTATGATATTTTGATATCTGAACTTTGACACATAATTGGAATTCGTCTCTGTCTAAAACTTTGATACATTTTGACCATAAAATTTAAAAGTGAATAGATATAATCATTATAATCAAATTATGTTAAATTTTTTTCACTTGTCAAATATGTTTTCCAGTAAACATTGAAACGAGAACGTGTCAAATATTGTAAGCAACTCAAATACTAGTCTTTTATCTCACCAATTTTGCTTCACAAGGTTTTTAGATATTGAATAGGACATTGGTACCAGTCGGCGTATGAAAATGGAATAGAAAAGATTTTGTGTTTGATCCATAACCAAGCATTTAGCTGTGTCATACTAAAAATCTCCACTATATCAACCTTACCTTGCCTAAATAATACATCATTCATGTGATTCCATACTGCCCAAATAATTGATAATCATACTACCTTCCAAACATTGTTTTGTTTTCCATTTAGAATCAATAGGTAGAATTGTTGGAAGTTTGTTTGTGGTAGGTTATGATGCACTAAGCTTATACCCACCCACCTATCATAATGTTCCCAAACTGCCTTTGATATAGAGCAACCATAAAATAAGTGTGTCACTCTCCTCAGTTTGTTTACATAATTCACTAGAAGTACTTCCTAGCCATACACCTTTGTGTACTAAGTTGTCCTTTGTTGGTACCTTATTTAATAGGCCTTCTCCATCCAAAATGTTGTGCATTCTAAAGAGCTTTCTAAATCCAGAAAACTTTAAACAATTGAGTGTTCTCCCCTACTAAAGCATTTTGCAATATATTGTATGTAGACCACCTCACTATAAACACTTCATCCTCATCTACTTTCCAAGCCCAAGTATCTTCCTTTTCACTATCAAATATTTGGTCTGTTATTATTTGCATTAGTTCTTCTTCTTGGTTCGATTCCCATACCAATCTCTCTCTCCTCCAAGATAGATTCCAGACCTACTTTATTTCTCTCCATTCACCAGTTGTCCAATAATTTTTTCCTTACTATTTGATATTGCAAACAATCGAGGAAACCTATGACTAAGGTATTTCTTTTGCCCATTTGTCCTCCCAATATTTTGTTTTATTTCCTGATCCCACTTTTCATAGTATGGTGTTACCAAACTAACTATCTAACCGCCCTTCCCCACACACTTTACTTAACTTTTTCCACGACCATAATACATGCTTTGCTCTCTTATACTCATTTAAGTTTCTCCATGATCCTATTATTCATAACCCTTTATTTTCCACACTCATTCTCCATTTCAATTTTGCTAGTAAAGTTGTATTGAAAACTTTTCTATGTCTTTAATTCCCAACCTACCCTTAACCTTTGGTCTACATAACTTTTCCCATTTAATCCAAGCTATATGTCAATCCTCTGACCCCATCCCCTTATCTAACTTTTAAACCTAATTATTGTAACCACATGATCTCTATTTACTTATTTCATCCTTTGTTTTGCTGTCTCACATACATATGGTGTTATTACAAGATTCTCTAAGCTACCAAGCTGGTGCATAAATTTTCTGGCCTTTTGTTGTTGAACTCTCCCATGTCTTCGAATATAAAAGGCTAGGTTCCTTCCAGCACAAAACTAATGGACAAGGTACATACGTCCATCATATGACCAAGAAACAAAAACAATAAGCTTCAACCAAGGAGCAAACAAACTAACATCAACTAATTTTAACCCTCCCAACAAATAAATTCAATCTTTTAAACTTCCATTTTTAAGATCAAAATTAATAAAAAGGGTTATAATCTATTAAAGGTTACCAAATCACGATAGATTCATTAAATAAAATGTAAAACATATGAAACATTGTGATTTAGTTAGAATTGTGTTCCAAAAAGGCATTTCATGAAATATATTCCCATTATTCATTTATATATCTTCAAAGGAGAATAGCCCAAAATCAAAATATTAAGTAAAATTCAAGGGTAAATAATTAATAAAAGGGAAATGACCATTTCATACCTTGCTTTTTTTTCTTTTTTAAATACCCACTTCACAACCCTTTAAATAATAAATTATTCATCTAAGGTTTATCTGCATTTGTGATAAGCAGCTACTACTATTGACCCTAATCTAAAAAAGGGCAACATGAAAAGAGAGGATAAAATTTTGTATTGTCTTTATAAGTACATGAGAGTGATACATATACCCTAGACAAGATTGAATTGGCTTTATAAAACTTTTTTGAAAGCTTAAACCTCTTTTCAATTGAATCAAATAGACTGGAAAGTTTGGATGTAAATGCAGCACACCAATACATTTTAAGTCGATTAAAATATAAAATAGCAGACTAATTTGTTCTTGAAGCTATGAAACAGTCGCTTAAAAAGAGAAATCAGTCGGCTAAAATACTGGAGATTTATGCAGAATGTAGAATTCGCAAATTCAACTCAAACAACAATTTTTTACATACAAGACTTGTTCCAATCAATATTTTTAACAAGTATACAACCTCAGATTACACAAGAATGCATTAAATCACTCCAAAGATCAAATTGCTTGGTTTTCTTGAGTTTTTAAAGAGATTCAAAGTGAGTGAGATGAGGGAAAGAGAATTGCATAGTTTTTTTTATACTAGTTCACTCAATCACAGAGTTACATGTAGTTTACCAAGACAACCTGAGCCTGGTTTCCACTATATTCAAAAGTTTTACAAATCACATACCAAGATTACACTTTTGAACAACAAAACTCACAAG
>Ga0099823_1003959_pt1 | contig 14310 bp, 15 predicted proteins | sample CowpearedBW_FD_76831 | JGI IMG/M metagenome (GOLD analysis project Ga0099823, IMG submission 76831) | Root nodule microbial communities of legume samples collected from California, USA - Cow pea red BW | ecosystem: Host-associated > Plants > Roots > Nodule | place: USA: California | collected...
ACCATTTTGTAGCTTCTGGCCAAAAAATTTTTGGAACCTGTCTTCCAATCAGCATAGTACGAACCATATTCATGATGGTTCTGTTTTTCCTTTCAGCAACCCCATTCTGCTGGGGAGTGTAAGCAACCGTTAGTTGCCTCCTTATCCCTTGATTACTACAAAACTCCTCAAATTCTTTTAAGCAAAACTCTCCCCCTCTATCAGTTCTTAAGCAAATAATGCTTTCTCCAGCTTCTTTTTCAACTAAGGCCTTGAAGTTTTTGAACAAGGAAAACGTTTCAGACTTCTCATTTGAGAAGTATAGCCAAGTTTTCCTTGTTAGATCATCAATGAAGCTTAAAAAATATCTCTTATTGCTGCTAGAAGTTGGTTTGATTAGCCTACACAGATCTGCATGAACCAACAGCAGTTTCTTGGAGGCTCTCCATACTCCTTTTCTGGACATTGAATGTCTGTGTTGTTTTCCTCCCAAGCATTGTGTGCAAGCCTCTCGAGGAGCTGTGATCCGAGGTAATCCTATCACCATTTGTTTAGAGGCAAGAGTACTCAAGCCATCATAGCTTAAGTGTCCTAGCCCGTTGTGCCAAAGTTGAGAGTTACTTTCTGTATTCATCTGAAGACACATATTTGCTTCCATAGTTGCTATTAAGACAAACATCCTGCTAGCATTCATTGGGATTTCACATAGTACTCCTTTCTCAGTATCTGTAATGGTACAAGTGTTGCTTTGAATTCTGATGTGCAGCCCTTTTTCTGAAGTTGTCCTATGCTCAATAAGTTGTTTTTCAATTCAGGAACGTAATATACATGTGTAATAACATGCATCAAACCATTCACCTTCATTTTAATGATTCCTTTCCCCATTACAGTTATATGAGTGTCATTTCCCAGCTTTACTTTGCCTCTGAAACTTTCATCTAACTTTGAGAACCATCCTTTGTTACCACTCATGTGGTTGCTACATCCTGAGTCCAAGAACCACTCATCTTTTTTTCCTTCTACTAGGACCATTAGTAAGATTTCTTCCTCATATTCATCTTTATCCTCCATTTCTGCATAATTTATTTTCTTCTCCCACATTGGACAATCATATTGAAAATGTCCAAGTTTATGGCACTTGAAACATTCAACTTCATTCTTGTAAAATGTTTGTCTTCCTCTTCCTCTGCCTTGGAAGGCTCCTCTTCCTCTTCCTCTTCCATTCTTCTCTTCAAATACTGTTTGCATAACCTACTCTTCTTCCACTGAGCATGCCATTCGCTGCTTATGCACCAATAGGCTACTTTGTAATTCGTCTATAATCATGGTATTCATGTTGTTGGATTCCTCAATTGAACATACCACATAGTTGAATTTCGTAGTCATAGACCAAAGGATTTTTGTAGTGATGACACTCTCTTCCATACGTTCTCCCACTGCTTTCATACTTTTGGCTATCTTTAGAGTGCAGCCAAAGTATGACTTAACCGATTCTCCTTCCCTAATTTGCAGTGTCTCGAATTCCTTTCGTAAGGCATGCAGTTGCGCACGTTTCACCCTTGTAGAGCCTTGAAATTTTTGATTCATATACTCTTGTATATCCTTGGACGTATCATCATTTAGTATTGTGTCCAAAATCTCTCTATATATTGCTTGATAAAGATAATTCTTTATCTTCAAATCTTTCAGTTGTTGTTCCTCCAGTCGTTTAAGCTTTGCTTCTGATGCAGTTGCTTTGTCTCGGACAACATCAATGTCATGCTCGACCAAGTTCCAATACTCCTTGGAACACAAGAAATTCTCCATTAATTTGGCCCAATGGTCATAGTGACCATCAAATTTGGGAATGGCAGGTTGAACGTACTTGCTTATGACTGCCATTTCTAATAGCACTCACTATTTTCCCAAACCTCACCGGTGTATCACTCTTCCCAACCTAGTTCAGAAAACAAAGCTCTCTAGTGTTTCTTTCTCTCTCTCTCTCTCTCACAAGTAAGTTTTTGGTTCAGGCCTTGTGACGAAGCTCTTGATACCAAATTGTGAACGTAACTATGATAAGTAAAAGCTTTATGTATGCACTCTGAAACAGTTTTATCTATTTCATCAAATTACACTGTTTAAATAGAATGCAAAATAAAATAAAATAAATGCTCTCCCTCACTCTGCCGAAAATTAATGGGCAGTTTTCTAATAATAGGGTAGCTAATATTTAGCTCCCACAATCCCCTAAGATTCGGTCAGCATAAGACCGTTATTTAGAACAGAAATTTAAATAAAACATAACAAATCTGCAATTTTAAAACATAGAAAATATCTCCTAACAACAATAAGGTGTAAAATATAATCGTTTATAAACTTTATTTTGCTGCAAAAAGAAAAACCATTTTGTTTTGACAATAAAATTTCAAGTAAAAGCACAAAAATTATCTTCATCTCTATCATAATACAACTGCCACTTAAATTAGTTATCCTTTTAGAAAATTCTGATTTGAATATTCTCACACTCTAGTTAACTTATCATATAAAGAAACCCCTTTACAATAAAAGCTCAAAATCAAAAGTTTAATTACGAAGGGAAGATTAGAGTACCTTCCTCTGGTGCTAATTCTTAAGAGAGTAATCTTAGTTTGTGAAGTTTGATACTCAATGGCAAGAGAAACCCAGATATTGCCACATTTGGGAAACGATGAAGTTATAATTTTGAAAGATGGGAACAACACAACATCATGACCTTCTTTGTACAAAATTATCAAGGAAAATTGCATCATGACTTTCCTATATTTCATCCATCACCAGTAATATTTAAATCTTTACTAATTGTGATTATTTTTTATTTTAGATATTTGATCAAGGGAGTGTTCCTAATGAAGAAACAAATGATTCAAATGAAGATCGATAATTGAAGAATGTTATTAAACTTTCACTATTTTATTTTTATGAAGAAACAAAAATATTGTAATATTTCACTAGTTTGAACGTTTAAACTTTATTATTTACCTTTAACTTATAGACGATGTTCCTTGTTTTTATGAATATTACATCTAGTTATAAACAAATATAAAAATTTAATAATTTTTGCTTTAGGAATTATGTGCATTAAAAAAGTGTAACAAATAAAATTAAGGGGACTGGAAATATCAAGTAAAAACATCAATAAATGATGAATTGCATTGCAGGGGTTAAAAACCCACTGGGGATTTAAAACCACTTCAAACTAGAAAAATTTTGAAAATCCCTGAGAAGTACTAGGGGTTCCAAAATCGCAGGTAAGTAACGGGGTTCCAAAAACCGTCGATAGATAACGAGGGTTCCAGAACGCCGGTAAATAATCGAGGTTCCAAAAATCGTCAATAAATAATGTGGGGTTCCAAAAATCGCTAATAATCCGGTAGAAATGCTGGTTTTTTAAGGGAAAAAGCAAATTGCAAGAAACGCCTTTACCGAGGGTTAAAACCACCCAAATAACCCTGCTAAAATTATTTTTATTCATTTTATCATATTTACTTATGTTTATTACATGGGTTAGTCCACTGGTTATCTTGATTAGGGTAGAACCTTAATATATTTCATATGCTTATCAAAACATTCATTTCTTCATCAAATTCTTAAAAAAAGAAGCAAGATTGTTAAGACCAAATAGCAAAAAGTAATTTTGATATATGTACGACCTGGGAAAAATAAATAAATAAATAAATATTTATTTAATAAATACGAGGCGGGAATTCCTAAGTTAATTAATGTAGAGAGTTAAGACAAGAAATAATACTAGTTCAAGTGGTTGAGATTACTTGAATGAGTTGAGAGGACTCGGGTTTGAGTCCTGTGTATGTCATTATTGTTTTTATTTAATTGTTTTATTATTTTGCATGGATGTTTGACCATGGAGTGTGATAATATAATCATAGATGAGTATGAATTATCACGAAACATGAAATGGCATGTTGGTTTGTGTATTAACTTGGTAATTGGGTTGTAAGGGTTTGAACCTTGGTGAAAACAAAATATTTCCTTTTGCGTTTAGATTGTTTTAGCTGTGAGAAGAGATGTTCAGAAACCCTAGCTCTCATAGAGGGGAACTAGAAGGGTTGGGAAACCGTCAAGTAAATGACAATTGATGGTCATTTATCCCTTCCATTTAATTTTCATTTTTTAGTAATGTTAGTGAAATGCTTAGGTTAAGATTAAAGTAAAGAGGAAACAGTAAGATGCTGGTGGGGATTCATTTGTGGGCTGACAGAGGAATGATTTTCCAAGCACACACTTGAATTCAAAGAGAGCTAGTGCGTGTTCTAGTGTGGAGGCAAGGGTAGTGATCTTTTCGGAGCAAAAAGAAACTCTAGCAGAGCTTTGGTGCAATAAATCCAGGTTAGGGGAGCTGCACTGAGTTCTTTAAAATTTGATTATTTATATTACGTAATGTATGGATGCATGTGGGGTTTTGTTTTTGTCAAATTATCTGGGTTTCTTTCGTGTTTCTAGAATTTTCCAGAAACCGCCTGGCGGGCCTTCAAAGCCGTCAGGCGACTCATGAATAAAGTACTCAGTTTTTGGGTTTCTGTTAAGAACCGCCTGGCGGTGATGAACAGCCACCAGGCGGTTCGCATAGGGGGTGGTATATTTTCTCTGTTTTGTGGATTGCTGGGAATTTTAGGGACCCGTTGGGGTTTTTGTACTCCTTATAAATGTTTTGGTTGTATTAATTGTATGGAATGACTATGTGATGAATGCAATTGGGGGAATTGTTGGTTGGATAAGCATGTGGGTTAACTTTGGGGTCGGGAAGAATTAGAGATCATGATGCATGTTATAAAATTATGGTAATTGTTATGTTGTTTGTTTTAATCGAATTTGTAAGAAGGCTGGAACCATAATTGAATGACTTTTATGGGAAATTGCATGAATATGGACGATTATTTGGGGTTGGGGCTCGTCCAGTGCAGGAAAATCTGGGATATGCCCAACGATGCACCGCTTGGCAATACGTGAATTACCGCCAGGCGACGGAGCAGTGCATATGTGAATACTGGTTTTCTCAGCGTTGTGTGGAAGTTGGGTGGTTAGGGGTTCTATCGAGATTGTTTTTAAATGAGATTGACCTATTTGGCAGAAGGTATTGGGAAGGGGAAAAATGTATGACATGTGATTTCATATAGGTGCTAGACTTGGTTGAGCATGTGTACATTGGAATAGTTCCTGTTTTGGGAACTTTTTTTTATGTGCAAATTGTATTTTGGTTAGAAATCAATATGACATGCTTACTTAGTAAAAGAATATGTGTAATGGATTCTTGTTCAACATTTAAGTGATGGTATGATCTCAAGTTGTGAAATCATTATGTAAATGATTTTGTTGAAGTGTGTTTCAGTCATAATATTATGACTGGATGAGCATTTTTGGTGTCATGGACTGCATGCGTGGTGATTGGGTTCTTTGGAACATGTCCTAAAGTGCCAAAAACCAGTAGGAGTGAGGCTATTGGTGTGGCGCCTGGCGACATAGGGTAGGCCATCAGGCGATAGCAGCCAAGATAGTGACCATTGGAACGCGAGGTGTCTAGTGATCTGTGGTGCCCTCTATGTGTTCTGGAACGATGTTTCGCCTGGCGACGCTGGAGTTGTGCCAAGCGATTCTGCGTGCAGAGTTGGGTTGTGTTGGAGGATTTTTACACCACTTTGGATGAAGTCCTTGAGGAGATGACTTGCTGAGGGCCCATTTACGAGTTGTAGCTTGTAATGGGGAGTTAAACATGTGGCCATTCTAGGTTGGAGCCTGATGGTATTGGAATTCTGGTGTAAGTGTGCTAGTTGTGGCTAGTACGGATGGTTCACTTGATTGCTCTTCACAGTCGGAGCCGATGAGGATGGTAGTCTTGTGATGAATACAGATTATGGTCCGTATTGGGGAGCTCCACTCGATGTTACAGATTGTAATCCGTAACTGGATAATACCTGCATGTGATCTACAAGTGGTGGTCGGTAGATGGTTGAACCATGAGTTGGAGCTTGTGACAACAAGAGTCATCTTAAGGATATCATATAAGGGTGTAGAGTTAGGATGTGCACGGTGGTGGTTGTGGTTACTTGAGTTTGAGGATGGGAGTCCTCAAAGGGGTCGTTGGTTTAAACTTAATAATCGATATTTAAGTCTCATTGTATTGTTTATTTTTTCTATTAATCCTAACTCACCATATCTGTTTGTGTTTGGCGATGATCGTGTAACTTGTTACACAGAAGCAAATGGTGTTCCAGGTGAGGATATGGATGCACAGCGTTGGAAAGAAGGCTAGTGGAACATTGATTTAAAGACTTGTATTTTCTTTTATTTCGATTCCAGTATGATTATGAGATTTGAAATTTTAATATTTAAACTGGATTATAGTTTTGGATTTAAACGCTCGAAATAAAGTTTTAAATTTTTCTCTGTTTTAAAAAAAAAAGTTTATTAACTGCTGATTAATTATAAATTTTCTATATTGATTTATTTAAACTAATAATATCGACCAGGATAATACAATATACATTTTGGATTCAAGTCACCTTCTAAAATTTTAAAAGTATAACATGATAGTCCAAATTTTGGGTGTCCTTACTAGTTATTTAAATATATGTTTGGGCACAATATTTTCTTGATGTATAAATAAAGCATGCATCTAGGTCAAGCTGATTTATGAGCCTGGCAAACAGGTAAATCTTCCTCAAAATTAGGAGGCACTCCAAGGATCGGATTTCTCTCAAAGAAATTAACAGGCTTCAAATCAAAACTTGATGACACAGTAGGCATTATAGGGTAGTCCTCTTGGCATGGTATGTGATGAAATCCTATTGTGTACCACAATACTATGTCCTTATTCTCAATTCCACGATCCCTGCATATTAAACATCAAACACTTTCACAAATCAATATGATGTCTTCACCACTAACATCAGACCCTAGATATAAAGTCACATTATAGGTAGTAGCAATTAAACTTGAAGTCAAAAAAGCTCAGAATTTGGTGAGTGAGCCCTTTGTCCAACCTAAGTTTGTTGAGTACACGACAGTTTCTTTTTCCTTTTATAGATCCATGACAGCACAAGACACGAAATAATAAATCAAATGTTGTTGTTCCTAAATTGTGTCTGGTTATATACCTCACAAACAATGATTTTAAATTGTTCTCCATTCTTATTTGCCAATATGTAATGAGAATGGCATCATGTAAAATATTTCTTTCATTTTCTCACCAACTCTTCTGGTATATCCAAATAAAAGACTAATTCCTCAAGAATACGCATATAAATTTAAGAGTCTAACCATTCTTTTCGGCACACTCTACACTCGGTAAAATTATTTGTCTCTCAATTTCTTGTTGTGGGAAGTCCACATCGACTACAGACAAGACTAATTCACAGTATGTATATAAATACAAACTTCACTTTACAAGTCGATTTTGTAAGATTGAGTGACTTACGATCGACTTCTTAGCACTTATGTAGTGATCCTATTTATCAATTGATGGATCTACATGGATTTCAACTATTTACCTCGGATTTCTAATTTAGTGGTCCTACTTCGAAAGTGAAGGATCAAAATGAATTTCAACTATTGGCCTCTCATTTCAAAGTCAGTGGTCCTGTTTTTTTAAGTGATGGATCTACATGAACTTCAACGGCTTATCTTCAATTTCCAATTTAGAGGTCCTATTTCTGAATTGATGGATTACATTAATTTGAACCAATCATAAAGTATATGTTGAGAAAGAGCAGTGTTGGAGCATGACATAAAAAAGGTAGAATCATGAAAAGAATGTTTGACCTGTTGGACCACACTTGAAGAGTATCATCTCCTTTGCTCTGATAAACGAATAAGCCACCGGCCCATTGCTCACTCTTGTTGTAAGGGGTGACCCATATTTGATTATTGGTAAAGGCTGCTCTTTTCTGTGGTGGGTCTTCTGGATCCAGCAAGCTACCTGCTGTGGCACCTGGAACCAATTTGTACCCAACAGGGTTCCCTACCCTTGTTTTCTTCAATGGATTCACCACATGAAACTCAGATGGCTCATACAGTTGAAGTCTTATTTGAGCATCTTTCTCTGTCTTTGCCACTTTTTTAACTGCTTTCAAATAACTCTTTCTGGGTGATTCTTCTGAACTCGTCTCTTGCTTCTTTAAGTTCACCTTAACAAATGAATTGTCTGACCCATCAACGTCCATGTCTAGGTGATATGTGATATAGTGATCATGGATTACACCAATAATGTTTTCGCTCAAAAGGGTTCCATAAAGATAGTCTTGGTAGGGAACTTTGTCCATGTTCTCATAGGTAGTTCCTTTCACCATCAAGATACCACTCAGTCCAACCTGCATCAGACAAATAAGACAAAAACCTTATCATCAATCAAGATAAGTTCATTCATCTCACCCCAAATCATCAATCTATAGTGCAACTTGTCAATTTTGCTATAATCCAACATATTGCGTAAGGGACACATTATTGAAAAAGGTGCGTTCAAGTGATCAATTAATGTTGCAAAGGTTTTCAGGAATCTTGGATTGCAGCCTCACTTGAAAAGATAAAGTATCACGTAACTTTATTAGTTTATTATACAGAAAGCTTTCATGGTGTTTGGATTGGAGCCATGCCTTTTTTTTTTGTATTATGTTAACGTATCACATCAAACGTTGATTAGTTTATTGTACACATGCCTGCAGAGTTTCTCGGGAGTATCAATGCTGAACAATAATACATACAAACTAAACTGAATTTCCATCTCTAACCTTTGATCTGATTAGCCCGTCGGTTTGAAACTCCCAATCCACGATGTAGTCATAGTTTGCCACTGCAGCTGCCATCCTCACAACTAGTGTCACCTTCGGCCTCACTTCAGTAACCTGCCACAATAGCCCAAATACAAAATAAATTTAAGAGATAAATCCATTGAACTATATGAAGAACAGGCCATAGTGATTCATGATCACTGAACATGCAACAAACTAGTGCTATGTGGGGGTTTGATTTTAACTCTGTTTTGAATGATGATTTGGTGCACATGTTGTCAAATTTTCACAGACGAACAAGCTACATATGGTAACTTTTGGCTTGAATCTGATGTTTCAAGACATCAAACGTAACACAAACTTTGGTTTAAGGTTGGTGTGAGAGAAAATCTTACCTTGAGGTCAGTGATGGGGCACTCAGCATGTCTCCAAGCAATGTCACCAGCATAACTCTCAAAGATGCAAATCATGTTGGGTTGGAGATAAGGTGTTCCATCAGAAGATGCAAACACACCATCCATGTAGTAAGCATTCCGAGGGCAATCATTCAAGGGGTCCAATGGCATTGCTTGCAACCCAAATCCATACTCACCAGCATCCATATATGTCTTAAAGTACCACCCTTCTGTGGGATCCATGTAAGGCACAAATAGCTCAGAGGTGAAACCTTTGTACATGACATTTCTCATCTTTGATGTGTCAGGGTCCCTCACCTTGACCTGTGAAATTATGGTCCCTGCTCTTGGGTCAGGTCTGAGGTGAAATTCCCAGTTTGCCCACTTCACCAAGTGCCCATCAACAGTAAAGCTTGGACCTTTAGGTTGCTCCAAGGATATTGGATTCAGCAGCCTCAACTCCCCATTCAGCTTCTGAACGGAGTAACGGTAATCAGTGTTGGCACCACTAGCCACAGGGATGTTTTGGCCATCATCTGAAATAGCCAGCACCTCTTTTCTATCTATGTCAACCAAGGCAGTGACACCCTCAATAGGTTTCATGTAGAAGTTCACAGTGCCTTCTTTGGAATAGCACTGCACCTTGATCAACCTTCTATTCTCCTCCACCGGTGTCCCATACCACCCTGAAGAGATTGGCAAGCAAGCCAGGTCTGCTAAATTCACACCGCGTTTGGTGATTGAACGGTTGAACTCGGTGCTCTTGAGGGGAACCTCCAGCACCCCCACCATTTCTTCCACAGTCATGGTGGGGTACCCCGAGGCTGAGCCAGTTTCGTGGCTTGTCACCTGGCTGATTTCGAGGTCCACAGTGAGCACATGAGAGACCCCCTTCAAAGCTGCAACCACGGAAGCTTTTCTTGGCAAGGGTGGATCACCCTTTTTCCATTTGAGGACTAGTTTTTTGTCTGGTTCTTCAAGGACCACAGAGTTTAGAGTGTAGCTGGATGATGACTTGAAGAGAGGGTGAGAAGAGAGGATGGTTCTGACCCTGTTGAACTCTTGGATTGTTAGAGGGTCAAGAGGGTGTTGAGGGATTTCTGACCGGTGGTCGTGAGTGGAAAGTGATGGATTCTTGATTTCCTTAGGCCGTGCTGAGGAATAGAAGCGGTTCTTTGAGGTGCACCATCCAGAGTAAAGGTTGCAGTTCAGAACCTCCTTGTTGGAAGATGATGATGATGGAAGGTGAAGCCAGCTAAGAAGTGAAATTATTGCCACGCCAGTTGAAAGAACCAGGAAGCGCCACAAGTTCTTGGCCTCCATGGATACACAGATATCACTGGTGTTGTTGAGAGAGTTTGTGTACTCTTGTTGTTGAAGTACACACTCTCTATCTTGACAAAGCTTCACGTGAGTATGGTCACGGTGGAAGTTGAAAATTGGAGGAATCTCTCTATAACAACTTAGTTTTTTTGCAAATTAAAATAAACCAGGATTCTGATTCAGACACTTGCTATCTAGTCATGCTGACACTGCACAGAAACAACCAACCACTTGCGATAAAAAAATGGATAAAAGAATCTTATGCAGAGAGAGACTTTAGCAGTTTAACAGTCACAATTTTGTTTCTTACTACAAGAGTAACAGTACACAGATAAATTATGCTATATCACAATGGTTGGGTTGGTATTACTTCGGTTTATTTCACAAAATCTGAAATCATCTCACTACACTGACACGATTTCGATTAAACTTAAAGAAAAATATGTAACAAATTCAAATCGTATCAAAACTTCAAAATTGTACCAGTTTTGTAATTTCGTGGTCAAAATTGTATGGTGATTTTACCACAACAACTCTATCTTGCAAAAGGGTCATTCAAAGATAAGGTGCTTCAACGTGTAAAACCAAGATCTCTATAACTTGGGGTTACTTACTATCTCTATTCTTCTGCTGCTGCTGCTACATGAAAAATTTCAGCAGTAACCAATGTTAACCCACCATAGTCCTATTTCTGTCTTATTGCAGAGCAGATTTTGTCCACTTCGTTAGGATACTGAGAATCATTATTTATACACTGTCCTCTCTCAATTTAGTTGCATTTAAAATGGTAGACTTATCAGAAATGATGCAGTTACTTTAATAGTATAATAATATCAGCGTATTCATTAAGAACCAAAGACTAATTAAAAACTATTTATAAAAACTTGTATCTTAATACAGTTACATATCTTTTGAGTATTCGAATCCTCAAATTTAGAAATGGATATTATAATATCAGCTGGCTTAAAGGGTAAGAATTTATAAACACCTGTTTTTGAATGATAAAATCTTAATAGAAGCGAGAAAATATCTGAAATAAATGGTATGAGATGGATGGTTAGGTATGTTGTAGAGTTTTGTGTTGATAGTGATATGGTTTGAAGGACCACGCATGAAAGTGAGGATTGAAAATATATGGTACTTAGGCATTTCCATGGCGTTTTTATTAGCAAGACGACATGAGATAAGTTAGGTGTCCGCGCACCAAATATCAGAATGCGCAACTTCAAGCCATATAAAGCCGTATAGTAGCTGTCTTTCTACTTGCTTTAGCTTACGTCATTATGCGCAATTTTAAAACCCTCACTTCTTTTGTTTTCTATAAAACATCATTCTTTCCTTTGTTTTCTTTCAAATATCGTAGAGTAAGTCATGCTTAATCTAATTCAACTCTACAAAATTTACTTGAAAGATAATCTTTGCACCATGTAAATTTGTCTTTATTTTTAAATGATATGAGATGTATAAAATATTTCATGGTTAGATTGGACTCTCAACCATGTGTCTAAAAAGTAGGACCGGACATAATTTACTAAACTATACTAAACTACTGTTAATTATACTATATTAAACTAAAAAATATTAAATTATTTATAATAATAATTGAAATAGATGGGTGTATCTTGATTTTTCATTAACTTTTATGTTAACTGTTTATGAGCTTACCATTTCTGTTTGTGTTTGGCGATGATCGTGTAATGCGTTACACGGGAGCAGATGATGTTGCAGGTGGTGTTAGTGAGGCATAGCATCAGAGAGAGGATTAGCTGGGAAAAGCTTTTACTGGAGTTTTATTATTATTGTTTTTATGAACTTTGTAAACAGTGTTTTACTGATTTGTGAATTTGGATACTATATTGGAGTTTCATAAATTATGGATTTTTGGATAACTTTCGATTAATAAATGTTTTAAAATTTCTTGTGTTTTTGGGAAGCGAAGTATAATAAATGAGGTTTTCATCATATTTCTTAATTTTATTACTTAAATTAGTTATATCCGACCGGGATGTTACATTTGGTATCAGAACAATGATTTTCAAATGATTTTTTTGGCCTTGGGGAGTAAGCTAGTCGTGTTTCGGTTGTGAAACCTTATAGGAATGGATTTGCAGTCTATCAATCATACTATTGATTGCAAATTGCGTAGAGTTGTGAAACTGGAAGCATTAAGAACAGAAAATATCTTGGTAAAGTGATAAGGGTGCACACTCATGACGATATCTGAGATAGTATCATTTCTTAATTTTAAAGGTTTTGGTAAAAGAGAGAGAAGTTATAGTTTGAGTTTCTTTTCTATACCTTTTCTTGTTATGTTTGCACTTCTGTGGTATGTGTTTTTTATTTATGGTGGCAAAGGAATGCAGATTCAAGGTCAAACTTGATCTGTTTGCCTTGCAGGGGTTAGAGTAGGCCTTTGAGGTAATCTCTTGACCGAAGATACGAATATGCAGAAGGTTGTGTATCAGTGTACAAGTGAAGTTAAGTTGTGGATTGTAGGCGAAAAGCACTAGAGGAGTTTAGAAAAATCGCGTTAAACTGAGGGCAAGAATATGTTCTTGGAATGAATAACGCAAGTTTTGCGAGAGGAATCAGATTCAAAGGTTAGAATAATGAGAGGTGTTCGGTGCATGCTTGTGCAGCAAAGTTGAGAAGTCAAATTAGTACTACACCCTAACATGGGTCCGAGGTCGGAGTGGAAAGTAGTGAAACGTATGAGGCTAAGGCTAAACTAAGAGCGTAGAGACAAGGAAGTGAGAATCTCAAGCGGAAGGTAAAGTTGAGGCAGAACTCGAAAGAATAGGACAACCAGGCAATGTTCTAAGAAAGGGGGGAAACCGGGAAACCAATCACGTGGTAGGAATACCGTATGTCAAGGTTTTATGTTGGTCAACCTCCATGAGAGGCAGTTAAATCTTCTCGGCAATAACCACAATTTAAATCAGGAGTAGAATGGATGTCCTAACTAAGTGGCTCACAAGAGAGAAAGGTTTGACTTGGGACATGAGATGAACGATTTCAAGTATCGAAAGAAGAAGTACTTCGTTAAGATGTTCTTTTGGGAATGAGGCAGTTGGTAACGTCATGGTACAAGGGAGGATGAAAGGAAAAGAGAAAAGTCTTATGTAGCAAAAGGAGTGTCTCTACTAATTGGTGTTGGATCGGTTAAAGTAAATAATTAAAAGGATACAAGATCGAAAAGTGGTGTTTGGGGTATACGTTTTGGTTTTAATCGAGATCATATACTCCTTGGTATTGCCATAATGAGAATTGGATTCTGGTTGTCTGCAAGAGGGAGTTGGTAGTGAGATGTTGTTTACTCTACAGTTACGGCTAAGTGCGGAATACTTGGGTTTGGTGGTGTCTCGAGATGATCGAAGAATTCATACTCAAGGTTAATTAGAATTGACTCTTTTGTGAGAATGGGACATCAAAACAAGAGTGGATAGGTTATTTTCCAATCTCATGTTGGAACGGTGTGCTACTCAACAAGGTAGTGTTCGATGATCCAAAGAGATAAATCGACGACGGTGTATCAATTGTAGATGGATCAGAAAGGTGAGGACAGAATGTCGTGTGAACTAGAGTTACTTAGCAAAGACCAGAGAAGAATAGATGTAGAGCATCTCGATGGTGGAAGAGTCCTAGACTCTTTTTCAAGTATATGCTAGAATTTCACTTTGGAGTGGTGAAGTTCCTTATCGCATTAGTACCTGAGGAAGAGCTGGTGTCAATAATTTCTAATCGGATGGTGTCGCGGGGAATGGGAAGAAAGAGAAGCAGAGGAATAGATACTGAAGAATTGATGACAAGGACTTAGTGTAAACACTATAATGATTGCAAGTTTTAGTGTAAAC
>Ga0099823_1003967_pt1 | contig 14298 bp, 12 predicted proteins | sample CowpearedBW_FD_76831 | JGI IMG/M metagenome (GOLD analysis project Ga0099823, IMG submission 76831) | Root nodule microbial communities of legume samples collected from California, USA - Cow pea red BW | ecosystem: Host-associated > Plants > Roots > Nodule | place: USA: California | collected...
GATCGTAGAAACATGAGCTTGTGATATAGCTACACCTAATTCCGGACCGGTTAATGCAAGAACTATAAATAAAGGACCAAGATCTCCTATGAAATAGAAAAAATCATTCATACATAGCATAGTCCAAGTGGACCCACTTAAAATATTTACTGAAGTATGACTGGCCATCATATTAGGAACTGTATATTCTAATCACGAGCAATCGCTATTTAAGTTTAAAATAATGTTTAAACATTTAGAACTTTTTCGTACGAACTCGGACTGAAAGTGTATATTCTAAGCATGAAAGCAATCGCTATTTAAGTTTAAAATAATGTTTAAACTTTTAGAACTTCTTCGTACAAACTCGGACAGTAATGAACTATTAATTTGGTAGTGCAAAGGGTTAGTAGTACCTCATGTAAAGGAAGGTTCAGTCCAACTTTAGATGAAGTTAAACGCAAATTGGCAAATCGTCGTAAATCTCTTTCAGCTACACTTGGAAGGATATACCCATCTATTGAATGAAATGTCAATCAGCATCACAAAATAACTTCCAAAAGTCCAGCCCAGATAAAGCCCAGCTCAAGTTTTACATTTCCAAATGTCTAGGAATTTCAGGTTAAATGTAAACCTTACTCATTACATGAACAATGAACACTTGAATGTAAACCCAAACCACAAAATAAATTAGATGTTTTACCATTATTAATCATTCAATTGTAGATATTAATTGGAGATCTATAAGAATAAGTGCGTCAAAGTAGATGAAGAACCTGTTTTCTCCGAAGGCCACAGAAAGAATTCAGCGCAAAGCTGCTGGAGTTCAGCACGTTGAAACGTATATTGAGCAAGAACCCTACATAGAGATTAGTAAAAGATTTTAAGTAAACTATGAGCTGTTATACAGTTTATATTCCAGATCTAATTTTCAGATTACATTAAAAAAAAAATCCATTTAAGAATCACAAAAACTTGCTTGATATTCGTAACTGTTTCAAATGAACTTCATTTCAGTTTTCAGAAATTGATGTTTATACCTGTTGAATAATTAATATTAAGAATCATAACAGTAGAAGTATGTGATGCAATAAAAATCCCAGGTCAATTGTCTCCGTTTTCACATTCCCAGCTTGGTTTGTATACTGAATATATTTCAATTTGTACAGAGAATCAATCTTTAGGAGTTGGAAACAATCCACTAAAAAAGATAGACTTACTTGTGCACAATATCTGAATCTGCAGAGTGACATTTTGGCTTCATATAAGCATTAATTACTTTTAAAATGTTATCATCACGCCCTAAATCATTCTTGCCTCCTGTATATACAAAAGATAGAAACCAAGATACAAAGTTCAATGGCAAATCCTCCATTTGACAATTAATTGTAAGTCATGCTTTGTATACGATGCATTCTAGACGACATAAAATAAGCAAATAGGTATTGGGTATATACATTCCATCAAATGGTTTACAATATATATTATATTGGGCCTAACTGTAGCATCTTATTCCTTTATCATTTACATTTATATGGACAGTAAACAGTTAGTGTTAATTTAGCTTTTTTATAATATACTAATTTAGGTAATATCTTATTCCCAGGTTGATCACAACACAACACAGCCTTTAAACTCTATCAAATCCCAAATAATTTCTTACCTGAAGTTTCTATAAACCCCTATCAAACACAAAACAGGCCCTAAAAGCCATAGTGTGATCCTTTAATCCTGGTTCTTTTTCTTGCGTACCGACCTTTTCCTGCATACCCTATATTAGTATTTAAACCTCATAATTCTCCCAAAGAACCCTTAGTTTTGAATTTTTTTTATCCATTGAATCATAAACCTTCCATTGTCGAGCATCGGTGTCCAATATTTAAAGGAACAATATAGAAATAAATAAGAAACTCGTTCAATAATATTTGTCTTAAACAATCAAAAGTAAGGTTTGAGGATAATTGGTTCATGACATGGTAGGTGGCCATTTACATTATCCATGCTTCAACGCAAAAGGTTTTGCTAGTGGGAAGGAAAGGACGTGCCATATACAAAAATATCAAACCATTCATGCATGTCCCTTTAACAGCTTAAGCTTTTCAAATAGTTGGTTTATGATCACGGATAGTTTAATAAAGTTTACCACTTGGGTAATACAAGTCTGAGGATAAACGAATGGTCATTTCACATAAACATATCCAACATATCAAATTTGAAAACCAAACTGCCAAACTAATATGCACACAATAACAAAATTTCGAACACTTTACTAGTCAATAATTCTGAAGTTTAAAGTTTACATACATTATTTACTATTAATAACATGCAAACAAAATCTCTCTTCTTTGTCAAAATATTAAGTGCACTGTTATCACATAATTTGGACGGATAATGACTCTAATTCTCTGAAAAGTATACATATAATATCAATTTTGAGTTACATGCAAAATTATTACAACTAAATTTCTTGCAAAAAAAAATTTTTTGTCAAGTAACAATTGTATAACATTAGGATTGTCAAATTAGAATGCGACATATTAGAAGATATACCTCTTCTTTTCTTCACCCATCCAAGTCCTTCAGAAGCAATTTTTTTAAGAACATCTTTATCCCCAATTGATTTGACTATCTGACAAGCCGACTCCTATAGCCATGGAAAAAAATAAGCCAAGGCATAGGCATATGTAAACACATGTAAACTCGAGCTCTGTTATACAACAAGGGGTGAAAATACGAAAAGGTAACACCATGAAAGGCAGATTTCAAGACTTACTGGACCCAGACCATGAACTCCTTGATAGTAGTCACTTCCAAGAAGCAAGGAGAGAGCAATCTGAAGATCACAACTCAGTTACTAATTTTCACCGGAAAATAACACGATATCCTTGAATAAACACACACACACACAGAGAAAGTATTGGCATTCTTACACTTATTGAATAAGACATAAATGTCACTAATGTTATTATTAGATCATCAAAACATGTATGGAGGAGAGGGGTAGAGTAAACACAACAAAAATAATCACAGAACAGCATGTAAAAGCTCTATATTCAACACCAGACACTAGAAACCATTTCCAAATTTCCAATTAAACAATTGAATGTCAATTATGCTTCACAAGGTAACTTCAGTTTTAACAGGCTTTTCAATTACCTTTCCCTTGATGGGGTTAACCATAAGACATATTTAAGTATTGTACATGGACCTAACTTTCTCATGTGGTATGCATAAAATCTAACTGAATTGTATTGAACAGTTGACAATGAAAGATCACCGATTACAAAACAAAATAAGAAAAAGAAAGCAAGTAAATATTGTGGTTGGTTCATAGGTATGTTGAAAAGTCAAGGATCAGTTACCAATGAGTCCCTTCCAAGTCCAAGTTTTCTTTCAATATCTGTCATCTCATAACAAACAACATATCCACCATCCCCTAAAACATCAATAAACGACTACTCATTACTCATACGAAAAATAATTAGTACAAAAAATTCACCAGTAATAAAACAAGTTGACTTACTCACCAAGGCAGATATCCCTATACACTGTCCTTGCACCAAAAAGGAATATGTCTGAATCTAGACTGAAACATCCATCCTACCATAATTATTATGAATGGCAGACAACAATGATGATAGGTTAGCTGACAGCAATAGCATATGCATCCACTTAAATCAGAAATTACAATGTGGACAGAAAAGGAATACGAAGATAGAAAAATATACACAGTGCTTACACATAATGATTCAAAATTCAATAAAGCACACTGAGCTTCAGCTTCTTCAATCCTGAATTTAGAAAAGAGAAAAATAATTTAGTTCAACTGAGCAGCAATTTCTTTATTATCCAGCAGTGCAACTTTTTCAATCAGCTAATAAACGAAAAAAAAGAAAGCACAAACATCCATTTATAAACATGAACCTAGACTGCTTAATACCGCTACAAGAAGACATCAAGCACATTTACAAATTTTTATTCAAGCACATTGCCTACCATAAAAATGTTGAGCACCTTGTTTCTCTTATACTGAATCAGTGTCCTCATATATAGCAGCACTAAATTAAAGGAAAACTTTTTAGTTCAATTGGCATTCACGGATCAACGCAGTAAAAGCAAAAGACTTTCTTCTTGAACTATTATTACTATTATAAAATAATAAATTAATGTTCTTCATTTTTTATTTAAGTAAAATATATTTAATACTAACAATTACCAGACACAATATGGAGCGTCCTTTAAAATAAAACACTGAGCGTTAACCTCAATTCTATTATATATTACCCATTCAAACAAGAAATTCCAAGAGCCATCCCCAACATTTTAGCCTCTTTAATCATGCAAGAAAACTCAGACCCCATGTTTCTCCGTAACGAAGTCACTTTCTGTAAGTTTGTTTCGTTTTGGGCTACCTGCATTATTATTAACTAACTAAAGTTAGTACAAAGAGAGTTAGAAAAGTATAAACAATACGCAAAGAATATGTATTAAGTATATAAAAGAAACCACATCAGAAAAGAAAGTTGAGAGGACTACCAACCTCCTTTCCAACATTTAAGCGACGCCTATAGGTTGATAATTTTATGGCAGGAATTGATCCATCTACCAGACATCAAAGCTTAGTCATTGGGAATTTGGGATGAAATAAGCATGAATAATGTAAATGCAAACACATTCAAAAAGGAAAATAAGCAGAATTAATGGTCATAAAAGAACTGTAATTAAATCAACAAGGAAAAACCTAATTGACACCTGTAGAGAAGAACAATAAGTAGCTAGCATGTCCTAAGTCGTTGACATACACTAGAGTTTTAACCTAGTAAAAGATATTAGCTTAGATAACAGGGGAAAGCATAAACCACGCAACTCACACTATTTCAAGCCAATAATAACTTGGACTGATAGGGTGATATGAAATGTATTGCTTGTGCAGTTGTATTCAGTGATTGTGTGAGTTGAATTGAATCACATCATATCATATGAATTGAGATGTCACGGTGAAAAGGACGAAACAAAAGCCCGTGCAAATAATAATTGTCAACTGTCAAATTTTGATAGAGAATAAAACAGAGAAAGCTGGTCCAGAGGCTTATAGCTATATCATATGAGACCATTCTCAAATCTCATATAATGCAAATCCTTAGCTTTAAATGAATAACTGCTTCATCTAAACATACACTAAGGTTTCCAGGCTTTGGTATAAATAATGTCAAAAGTGGTGACTTTCAACTCTACCCATAAATAAATTCAAGTCACTCTCTTCAGTCTGCTTTGCATCTACATTTCTCACAACTGAACTAACTAACTGTACTTCAAACCTCACGGGTAAAGATAAAATAGGTAAAATACAAACAAAATATCAAATTGAAATACACAGTTCCACAGTCACAGAACACCCACTTCTTTGAAGATAGTTTAATTAAAAACAATGAGGATAAAACACTATTTGGTTCCCGAATGTGTAAATCTTCGTCACATTGGTCGTTGAAACTAAAAAAATTCAAAATAAACTCCAAGATGTCACATAAATTTTTAAGATCAAGTACTTGCTCGGCCAGATTAGCATAAACATGTTAATTTTATTGGCCACTTTTGAGCTAAATAAAAAATCGAATTTTGAGCTAAAGAGATTAAAAAAAAATGCCCACTTTTCTTAAAAATGTTACTTTGAGGATGTGACAGTGTCATACATTTTCAATTACTAAATGGTGTTTTACCCTTCAAAAAACGAAACCCCCCAACTCTGAAAAAACAGAAATTGATAAACCTGTGACGAAGACGAGGCTGCAATTGAGCGCAATGAGTGCTCTGAGTCGGTGAAAGAGCCCTTTGAGATACACTTTCTCCTTTACGCAAGCGTGGGACTTGCTCACGCTGTGAAGCTGCACCATCCAGCACGAGAGGTCCACGCACACCCTCTTGTTCCTGACCAACAAAACAAAGACCCGAGTCAACGTCGAACACCGTTCAGAGGGAAAAAACGGAGTCTTGAGGAAATTGAACGTACTGTAGATGGTGAAGGGGAACCCTTTTCTTGCACGATTCCAGCAGGTCCCACAAGTTCTTCACCCCCATTGCAATGGAGAGCGACAGTGAAAGTTGGTGAGAGGGAGAAAGAAAGAAACTTTTTCAACTAGAGGGAAAACAAAGGAAGGGTTTATTCATTTAAGATTTTGAAATTCGAATAACTCAAGTGTATGCAACGGACTCATATCTATGTTGTGCACCATCATCATACCATGTTTTTTCCTCTTAAAATATATTTTCTCTATAAACTATCCAAACCACGTATTATTATTAATTTGAGAAGTACAATTAATATTTTTTACAACTAATTAACCAAAAGATTAAAAAAATAATACAAATAAAAAATATATATAATTTGGTAAACATAATAATATTAAAAATTGCATAGTCATTGTTTAAAAAAATATTTAATTATTTTAAAATAAGAAGAATTATTTAACTATTTATTTTATTCAAATATTAAAATTATATAATTAAAAGAAGAGATAAAATAGTTCCGTATATATTTTGTTTTCAATATAATAAAAAAAATTAATCTAAATTTAAATAATTTTATTCAATCTCCGTTAATAATTAACGTAATTAAATATATAATTACTAATCGTTAAAATTACTAAATAATTACATATAATGACTAACAGAATAACTAATGTAAATCTGTCTGAACTTAATTAAAAAATTACTAAAGATGATTATTATTTTTTTAATAAACAATCAACGTGCCAAAATACTTCAAAAAAATTAAATTTTTAATATTAAAAATAGTTTATTATTATTATTATTATTATTATTATTATAAAACACCATAAAATCTATTTTTCCTAAATAACTTCAAATTTCAAGTCTTTTATTTTTAAAAGAAACAGAAATCACTATTTCTTTTATCTCAACTTCATCTCTTAAATCTTCATCTTTAAACCTTGATTTCTTATTCTCCGTTTGTTTGTTTATTTGTAGAACTGAGATTGTAGGTTCATTCTTGTAGTAAGACTTTTGATTCATACTAATGAGTTTTTTGTTTGGAGTAAGTCAGTTTTTCTTGCCTTTTTGTTTCTTTTAGTGTGCATGCAAGTATTATTTGCTTATATTTGTCTTTTTGTTTCCATCTTGTATCTCTTCTAGTCGGTGATTGTGTAGCCATGATCGGATTGTTTTCCGTTGTTTCATGTCGAGGCTGGACTCGCAAGTTCGAAGGTGCCTTGGGTGTTATTAGAATTTGAGTCTATCTTCAAAGGTGAGGAAAGCTAGGCTTTCACAATTTGTATGATGATTTTTCTGACAAATTTGTTGTTTGCATGTTGAATCTATGTTATGGGTACTTTTGTTATGATGCATAATGGGTGTTTTTGATCCATGAGCTATTGATTTTATTCCTTTTGGGTGTGAGGGGAGAAATCCCTAATTTTGACATGTCTTGATGTGTGTATGTTATGAAAAATTGGAAGTTTTGTTGAATGGATGTTAAATAAGATACATTTGTATTATTTATAAGTTATAGTTGGTTTGGAATTTTTTTTGACTTGCTATAATTGATTTTGGTTATTATAAAATGTTGGACAAGAGCAAAACTATAGATTTTAAGCTTTTGCGTTGCGCAAACTTGCTGGACGAGCAAATGGCATGCATGGTGAGTGCCTAAATTAATTTTGTCAGAGACTTTTCCTTATTTGGTGAGCAATTCTCACTGTGCGACTGAGATTACTAACTCCGAGTCATCTTGAAAAACTTTGAATTTTTGTTTGTTAACTATTGTATGGAGCTGAAATTTTTACAATAGATCATAGACATATGATGTTTTGTTTTGACTGTTGTGATTTTTGTTTAAAAGTCATAGTGAGAACAATTTTTCTTGTAAGGTTATTATAGATTAAGTTGTTGACAACTTTTAACTTTGTCACTTGTTTAGTGCATAACTTAACTTTTTATATAGGTATCTAATTGGATTGATTCTCTTTGCATTGAGTTCTTGATTCAATTATTTTTAATTATTTTGAATGTAAGATCATAATTTTGGAGTTTTATAGAAATTGTAGTTTTATTTTTAAAATCTCCAACCAATTTGCACATGTGTTGTTAAGTTATTTTATAAATTACTTGGTGATTAGGTGAATGTGTGAGGAAGATATCAACTTTTGAAATAAAATGATTATGAAACTGATGATGATCTTGTATGTTGTATTTTTAAATGTCAAATTAAACACCAATTTAATATTTTTAAATTTCAAGTAAAATATAAATTTAATATTTTTAATATTTCTAATTTATGTTTTATTTGATATTTAAAATATTAAAATTATGTTTTACTGGTAAGTATATTTTATTTAATAATTGAATGTAGAAATTAGGTTAAATTTGTAATTAAATTTTTAAAATAATTAATAAAAATGTTAATTTTGATACAAATATTAATATAATATTTATATAAAAATTAAATTTAATCTTAATTTAAAATGATAAAATTGTTTAATTTTATCAAAATAAAGATTGAATTGTAAAAATTAATAAATATAGTCACGGAAATGAAAATTAAAAAAAGATAATGACTGACGACATTATCATTAAAATGTAGTATAATATTTAATTGATATATAATAATTTTTTTGTAAATTATAAAAAGTTAAAAGTTGAAAATAAAAAAATTAAAAATTAACATGTATCGTACAATGTATGTTAACTATTTAAACACAAAACAAATTCAATTGAAAAAAATTAAAATAAATTTAATTGAACACCTAAACTATACGAGAATCACATTAAAAAACTATATGAGAAGAATCACATTCAAAACATGATAACTAAAAAAATATTTAAGCCTAATATTTTTAAAAGTAGATTTATATTCTTTTAAAAAAATGCTGGTCAATTATTACACACTTTTTATAACACAAATAAAAGAAAAAAATATGAAAAACATTGTGGGGAAGGGCAATTGACAGTGAGTAATCTCATCCTTTCCAACTTTTTCTCTTCTCTCTCTCTCTCTCTCTCTCTCCTATTTATTCTCTCTCACACGAACACTTACACACAGTGTGCAGCATCAGCAGCAGCAACCAGAGAAGATGGCTCTGCAAGTATGGGAGACACTGAAGGAAGCCATAATTGTCTACACCGGCCTCTCTCCGCCCACCTTCTTCACCCTCCTCGCCCTCATTCTCGCCATCTACTATGTAATCACCGGCCTCTTCCCCTCCTCCGACCACCGCCACGAAGCCCCCCGCGACTTCGAGCCCCAGATGGAGCCTCTGCGACCTCCCGTTCAGATCGGCGAGGTCACCGAGGAGGAACTCAAGGCCTACGACGGCTCTGACCCGGAGAAGCCCCTCCTCATGGCTATCAAGGGTCAGATCTATGATGTTTCCCAAAGCAGGTACAGGGATGAAAAGATCAATTTTTGTGTTTTTTTACTTTTGCCCTTTTTTGTTTTTTTGTGATTTTGAATTCTGGGTTATCGTTTGTTTGGTTAATATTGACTGATGACACCCACTCAGCTTAACACAAAGATCCCTTTAGAAATTTTTTGTTTTCGGTTTTTATCCTTTTTGTTTCCTGTGTTTTGGGTTATGGGTTTTTCGTTTGTTTGGTCAACGGAGGCATTTTTGTGTTCTGGGTTTTTTTATTTCTTTCTTAGATGTGCATTTCAGGTATAGACAAAACTTACATGCAGTTCTACACATGCTTTATAGTTTTGTTTTCTTTCTTGTTAAATTTGTGTTTATCTTAATAATTGGCGTAATAAACGTCTGAAATTATATGTCAAATATAGATTTTAGAGGCTTCTAGTGTTGCTTTCTAGTGAAAATTTGAGTTTGATTTTGCTGATGTCAACTATTTAAAAGACTTTACCAAGGTAAAAATGTACTTCCAATTTGAGGACACCGTCAAACGCACCTGAGAAAATTGTATTTATGTTTTTGTTGGACAAGTACGCGTTTCAAGGGTTTTCTTTCTTTTTGTTTGGATTACTTTTGTGAAAAAATGTTCCCTTTTTTGGTATGCTTTGGGTGTATTTCTTTTGTGCACATTCGTGGAATGGTGTTAGTGTTATCGATTTGAAGAATTATGTGATTTTTTAGTTTCTATTTCGTTCTTGGAAGTCTTGGTTCTATTTTATAGAGAGGAGTGAGTTAGCAACTAAAATTTGCTGTTGTCTACTACAACTTACTTTTATTTATAATGATACTGTTATCTATATTTGTTGTCATTTTGTATGGTAAATTTTAGTTGCAAACGGAGGGGATACGAGTCTGCTCTGTTTTGAAATCTCACTTTATGCTTGGTAGGAGTGTGAAGGTAGGAAATCGGAGAACTGAATATGGGGAATGTGTATGGTTTGGAGTTGAATAATATTGTATTAAATACGTTGTTAGGCCTCCACTTTTCAACTCTTGGTCGACACTTCTGTTAACCTAGCCTTAGAACCTGCGTTTTGTTAGGAGGAAAATTGGGTGGGTGGAAAAAGTTTTGCCGACTGAAAATGACATTTGACCAGTTATGGCCTTTACAGAAAGTAACTTTGTCAAATTTTCCATCTTTCTCAACTGAAAGTCAAATATGCACTAAATGTAAAGTGACATTCATTTCAAGTTTCCTCCTTCCAACACTGCTAGTTGGTGGGTATGTCTATATTGAAGGAAATGGATGAAATTGAGTGAAGAAGAACTGAATTGAATGATACTTGGTTTCATTCATTGGGTTGTTTAAAATCTGATTGAATAGAATGGGATGGAATGTATTCTGTTCCGTTTCATCTAGTGTTCCTCATTTTGTTCCCTTTCAATAAATTAGTAACCCCATTTCATTCTACTTACCGTTCAAGTCAACAGTTGCTTTTACTTTGTCAGTTTGTTGAGAAAGTTGTCTGTCTTTTTATTTATGTATGCTGTGTTTATCTTCCAAAGACTTTAACTGTAGTTTTCATGCATCTTAACTGGAGCTTGCAAAAATATAGTATTCATAAGTTCCTTAGTTTTAAGTGGTCTGAAAGATTGATTAATGGGGTTACTATGTCAAGGGTTATCTCAATCATATTTCTCACTGTAGTGCTTCTGTCTCTAGAAATACTGAACGTGTACATATTTAGTTTCATGTGGAAATTATGATTTTTGGGTTCATAGGCCTGATATAATACTGATTTATCAAATTATGTACTTGATAAATCTAACTCGTTCTATAAGCTAAAATTTCAATTTTTTCAGTTTGATTCATCAAAGTTTCTGATTGAGGAGTAGGTGGGTATGACAAAGTGGGGGCAAACACATGCGTCTTGTTTTTTAAGTAGTAGGTTGGTAAGACTTATTGGGAAGTTGCGTGCTGTTTCTCAATTTTCATTTAATTCTGATCACGCTAGTTATCATTAAGTTGCTTGCTTTATTTTTTGGCTGCTCTATTTAGTCTGTTGTAATAGCTTTATTTCTCAAGTCTTTAGTGTGAAATTGTGTCCTTAAATAACTTCACTTTGGCAATTTCTTTCATACTTCAAATTCTAATTTTCCTTTTCTACTCAACCATCACAGTTGAACCCAGTAAAGTCTTAAACCTTATTTCACCCAAAAATCCCCAACAAAAATATTGAACTTCACCCAGAATAAAACAGTAGAAATTTTCTTCTAGAAACCTTAGTCTCACCTCCAACTTCCTTCAAATTTGATTACATTTCCACAAAATTTTTTTAACTTCAACTTTTATAACTATTTAATATTTGAAATTAATCATATATCCTCCAACTGCTTAAACAGAAAATAAGACCAGATTTGTCGAAGATAAAAAAGTTTTGATCATTGAAGAGCTGAAATACCAAGTAACTATCCCAAGCCACGTGTTTTAGAAATTTAACTGTATAAGCTATGAAAGTAAATTAAGATTCTTGACCTATAATCAAATAAAAGTTTAGATGTAAATGAATGAACCACAGCTGTTAAACTAAAGGAGGAATATTAGGTATCAATAGAGTGATGCAACCATCCGGAGAAAAAGGGTAATCTAGGAAGTAGGTTAATCTGGATTAGAAGATTCAAAACTAGTTTTTCACCCCATTCCCTTTCCTTTTGTCCTGAACAAATACAGGGAAATTGAGCCAATTTTCTATTTGGATGACGTGTTGGATACTACTCTGTTTTTTGCTTGAATGATTGGTTAGAAAGGGCTTGAATTCCACAGAACTGCCATTCAAACTCTACGAAAAAGAGTCACCTGCAAACTTTTTCCTATGTATATCTTTTTGTTAGTCAAAATAAGAAAAGGCATTATGGTCAAAAGAATCCAAAGCATACCTGATTTTTTTGGTAGCTATGAAGAATATTATTATATTGATTTTTCTTTTGAAATCCACCAGGATGTTTTATGGACCCAATGGACCATATGCTCTATTTGCTGGGAAGGATGCAAGCAGAGCTTTGGCAAAAATGTCTTTTGAGGAGAGAGATCTAACAGGAGATATCTCTGGTCTTGGCCCTTTTGAGCTTGAGGCCTTGCAAGACTGGGAATACAAGTTTATGGGCAAGTATGTTAAAGTTGGAACTGTTAAAGCCAAAGTTCCAGTGACTGAACCATCAGAATCAACACCCCGTGATGCTGAATCTTCCAAGCCTGCTGAAGATGCTCCATCAGAATCAGCTGATATTAAAAATGACCCATCAGAATCAGCTGATATTAAAAATGATGAACCCCCTCCAAAGGTTGATGCTGATAAAGAGGAATAATAGTTGGATGAAGAAAGAGTAATTGTCTTGCAAACAGTGGAAACAGCTATCTAAAAACTTGTGAAAAAGACTGATCCTTGCATTCAGCAAATATAAGATAAGTTATTAGTTTAGGCCAGCCCCTTTGTCTAAGTATTCTGTTTGATAAATAAGAAATTCTTAGTATTTGTTTTCAGTTTTCCTGTGTTTAAGCTTCTTCATGTAATGTATGAGACATAAATAATAAGCAACAACCCAATGAACATTTGGGGAAAAGAAGCCAAGCCAAGGATTGAACAAGTGCATTTTGATCTATATGGCATGGTACAAGGTAGAATCGTTTATTGTGATTGTAATTTGTCTTTCTTTTTCCTGGAATATTTTGATTGATTTCTCATCTTATTAACCCCATGAATTAGCAGCATGTAATTGATGCATTTGATTGAACTATACTGTTGTGAAAGGTCACAACTCATAATCAACTTCATAGCAGGGTGAAGCACAGAACTGATGAATCTAAACTGGATCGTATTGATTAGAACTTCCTCAATCAAACTTTGCGATTGCAATGACTACATATTGCAATCAGGGTCATAGCCGATAACGAAAATCATTGAGAAAAAGGATAAAAAAGAGCGTCACTGTAGTTAATCAAGAAAGTTACCGAAAGACGTCAAAACTTAAATTAGGTCTAGTTATGTTTACTTAAATTCAAAATATTGAACTTTGTTAAATAGTTATAAATATATTTTATTTAGATCTGACAAATTTTGTTCTATATATTTGTAGAAAATTATTTGTTGGTTCACTTTTATTTTTATTAAATTTTTGTTGATCTAACATATATCGGATCTTAACACTTTTTTATATTTAAAAAATATTTGTATAAAAATATTGAAAACTTCAATATTAATAAATTCAAGACTGAATACAATAATTAATAGTTTTAAAATAATTACGTAAATCAAAATTTTAATTACTAAACAAGTCTTTAAATTCAACATATAATTAATGATTTATAAATTATTATATTTATTAAATATGAAATTAAAGTTTTAATCACCTTGCATATTTATGTTTAGTAATTGTTGCACATATCCTATGCATGTTCTGTCTAAATCTACTTACATTTTATTTTTAATAGAAATATATTCAGTTATGTATTTTTAATAGAAATATATATATAGAGTCAGGTAAAAAAAAAACATTTTTTGTTTAGTTCCGATTCAATTACAATCCATATTATTTGTAGGTGAGGATGTTTTTTTCTCAAACAATAAAAGAGATTATGGGGATGAAGTGTTAATGGAATGGGTCATGGTCGGGGATAAATTGTTTTCCATTTGTTTTTTCATTTATTAATTAATATTATTTGTTAAGTTGGTGACTTTTTCTTGGTTTGTAATAAATTATTATCAGTGCATTTTTTTTTATTTTTTTAATTATATTCTTAAACTTTTTAGATTTACATATATTTTTTAATTCTGAAAAATTAATAAAATAATTTGAATTATAGAAAAAAAATTATTTTACAACAAGTTGATTATTTGAATATTTTTAATTCATAAGTTTGTATAAAATAATATTTGATTATTTATTTAGTTTTAAATATAAA
>Ga0099823_1003974_pt1 | contig 14290 bp, 11 predicted proteins | sample CowpearedBW_FD_76831 | JGI IMG/M metagenome (GOLD analysis project Ga0099823, IMG submission 76831) | Root nodule microbial communities of legume samples collected from California, USA - Cow pea red BW | ecosystem: Host-associated > Plants > Roots > Nodule | place: USA: California | collected...
TGTTACATCTAGGTTTGTAGGACGTGCATTTGATTGGTGGCAAGAGAGGCAATATAGAGTGAAAAAGGGGAGAACATCATGCATCAATACATTTTATGAATTAAAAACATGCATGTGGAAACATTTCATTCCCCCTTCATTTAGGATCACTAAAGTGCAACAAGCTAGGATAGAAGACTTCATTGACATTGGGGATGCATTCATCCAAAACATTGCTAAGTTTTCTAGACTAGAAAAAGATTTTAAGCCCAATTTAGACTTGCTCTTGAGTGAACAAAGAAAGAGAGAAAAATACAAGAGAGCGCAAGCTAAACATCAAAAGCTTCGTGAGTTTGAAAAGAAGAGAGAAAAAGAACAGTTCGCGAAGCTTTATGCTCAAAGAGAACAAAAGGAAAAAGAGATAAAAGAGAAGAAAAAAAGGGAGGGCGAAGAAAAGTCCAAAGAGGAGAATCTAAGTAAAGCAAAAGAAGAGAATGAGAGACAAGACTTAGAGGAAAGAGAGAAAATAAGACAAGAGAGTGAGCTTGAAAGACAATCAAAGTGATAGAGTTAAAAATCATTTCAAATGACAAGAGGGAACTCATGGTTAGGGATTTGGTGTTCCATCCTTCACCTATTCCTTCCATTAAATCCCAATTTCAAACGAAATTTTTCCCATGTTTAAACTCTTATCACTTTTTCATTAAATCTTTTGTTTTGTTTTCCTCTCAAAAATTGTGTTCTCCATCTCATTCCCTTATTTCATCCTCTTCAAATTTTTTTGCCACAAAACACTTGGACTATAAAACTCTTTCCAAAATTCATTTAAGTCAAAGTGTCATACATTGTGAAGTGGGCTGGATATCACCTTATTCAATTTTTAAAAGCCCATTTTCAAAAAAATTTCAATCAATTCTACTGCATGGTCATTATGAATTTAATGCCATTTTATTTGATGACTATTGCAGATTTTTTTTTTATCTTGGCGGATTTTACAATTTGGTTGTTGTGAGCCTTTTACAACTCTCTTGATCTGAGGACAGATCCTCTTCAAGGGGGAGGGGATGATGTGATCCCAACAAGGCTCATAGCTTGGGGGCATTGGCTAGGCCCATTCCTTTTAAATTCTTTTATTTTCTTTCATCTTTAATTAAATAAAGGTTGTTCTAATTGGGCTTGTTTTGTTAAATGCAGCCCATTATCCAAGCTGTCCAAATCTTGAAGTGTTGGCATTGGGCCTATGGCCCAATTATGCTAAAACTCTTTCATTCTTCCGTCAAGCACATGCTATTTTCGAGAGCAACATGTGTGGGCCCAAGTCTCCTTTGCATGTGAGAAGCCCAATATAAGCTGCTGCCAGTTTCTCTTTCCATTTCTGTGACTGGCTTGAAGGCATGGGCCGAGATCCTTGCTTCTTTAGGCAGCCCAATAATTTCTGCACACCACCACGCTGACAGCAACCTTACTTCAGCAGCAGCGTCAATTGGGCCTAGCAGCCCAATTCCTTCCAGCATCTGCAACTCTTCTCTCTTCACATTTCCACCTGCTAGCCCGCGTTCACGAGAGAAAGCTCTCTCTTTCACTCCATCTGAAAAGTGCCTCCTTTGTTAGGGTTTCAGTAAAAACCCAACCCTCACGCGAACCATCAACCTTGAGCTAGGGTTCCTTTCTTCCACCATCACGTTTTTAATCTTAGGGTTACCGTTAGTTTTGTTTGTCGTTAGGAACCATTGTTAGACGACATCCATTTCTCTTTTTCTATTTTTCTGGTTGCCTTATCTATAAAAGGCAAGCCAACCATATTGTAAAGAAGCTTTGATGAATGAGATTTTCGATAGAGATCACTCCCTCCGTTCATCAGCTCACCAAACCCTAGATTAGGTTTTAGCCTCTTAGGGTTTACCAAACCAGCGAGAAACCAGAGCGAACTGAGTGATAACCTCCAAAATCGAACCATTCCACTGCGTTTTCCTCGCTCTCCGCGAGATTCAATCGGTGGAACACCGATTGGGGAATAGTGTGGAAACTAGGCTAGGGGACCAGTGTGGAAACTAGACTTTGAGGTTAGTATCCTAGGCTAGGGGACCAGTGTGGAAACTAGACTTTGAGGTTAGTATCGAAACTAGGTTTGGGGGCTAGTGTGGAAACTTGGCTTGGTGGTTTGTAACTAAACTTCGGGGTTAGTGTGGAAACCAGGCTTAGGGGCTAGTGTGGAAACTTGGCTTAGGGGTCTATATGGAAACTTAGGGCCAGAAAAAACAGGGTTTGGGGCCCAGTATGGAAACTAAGCTTTGGGATATTTAGATCATTCATATCAATGAAGAGGACCATCAATTTGAGAAACATCAGATGGACAAATTTATGTTTTATTTCTTCCTTTATAAATAGAAGGATTCGATAACCATTCATATGAGTGAAGAATGTTTCGACTGAAAAAGTGAAAATAGTTTTTTTTTCTTTCAAAAGATTGAAGACGCATGCATGACTTGGTATGATGCATTAAATGCCTTATGTATGATTTTTCCTTTTTGTATTTTTGAAACAAATTTGAATTGATCCCTATTTCATTGTTATTAATTCATGGAATCATTCTACTTTGATTTTTTTTTTTACTTTTTGAAATCATTTCTTTGGTCTAATCAGTTTAGTGACGAACCATTTTTTAGTCATTTCTTTTGAAACATTATTTGCAGGACATGCATGAAATTGTCAAGGGTTATCTCTTTTTAAGACACCTCTTTTAGACCTAGTTTCTAAAAGATTAGTTTTGTGTTATTACACCTTTATCCTTATCTTTATATTTTTGCAAGGAGACCTTTTTCCACCCTTATAAAAGGGGCTCTCCTAGATTATTGTAAGGGTTGAATATTTTAAAGTTATATACTTTATATTTGACCATTTGTGGGATTTCTCTCTTAGGATTGTCGTATTCTCTTTGTCTTATCTTGTGAATAACTCTCAAGTAGCGGCATACACCACTAATCTTGAATTGGTGAGCTTTAGTGACCCCCTAAGTGACGTGCCTGCATCAAGAGCTCGCATTCCCTCTTTTATCTTCCATCTTTTATGAAATTTCTTCCTTTATGTTCTTTTTAATTCACATATTACATGTATTTGAGTTTTTATTTTTGTCTCCTGAGTAATTGAACATGTCTTCTTTAGAGCTCCTTGAAGTGCACCTTCACATCTAGATAACATTGTTATCTTAATGTCCAATAAGAATTTTTATGGAGCTTTCTTAATCATCTAAACACCATATAATGCTAAGCCCTAAAATGGGTCTTTATCATTTAGTAATTAGAGTTTAGGTTATTATGTTTGTCTTTGTGTTTTCATAACCTTATCTTGTTGTAGCTATCTTGGAATGGTCCAAATCAACCTCCCTTACACATAAAACAATGTTGACAACCAATACATTAGATTTTAAAATTTAAACTACATCTAGCTTAGAAGTCCAAAAGTTACATGTTTGTGCATTTGTCAATGTCTTGTTGAATCTTTAAATGTGACTAACTTTTGCTTGAGTCAACTTAAGTCAAGTCAACTAAGGTCAAAAGTTAACATTAGGAAAGTCAACATAAATCTAAATCAAAATAAGTTGAAGAAAACTCCCCTTCTAAACAAGTTGTGTGGCTTAAAAATTTGATTTTTGGCTTTCAAATTGTTGAAAGTATTTCTAGGACACTTGTGATATATTGTGACAACACTACTGTCGTGCATTTCTCTCAAAACAATAGAAGTTATATTCGCTCAAAACATTTTGATATAAAATTTCTATTTGTTAGTGAAAAAGTTTTGGATTATCAAACTCAAATTGAGAATACTGCTATAGAAAGTATGTTAGCAAACCCAGTGACTAAAAGCTTAGCTATTTGACTCTTTCAAAATAGTGTAACCCACATGGGTGTGGTTAAATCTTTTGATGTACTGGGTTAGTGAGAGCCTGAGATTTACACTTTATATTGTTATGGTTTTCATGAGATGTAAATTTATCAATGACATTATTTTCATTACATCTCTTTAAACATATTAAAATATATGAACTATTTTGGGATCACATATTTATTATGTTTTATTTTTATTTTATTTATTATCCATTGTTTATGAAATCTAAGCATATGGTAGCTATCTTATTGGATATTATCTTTGTGATTCATCTTAATATTTTTTAATTAATATTTGTGTTTGTTTAAATTTATATAATTTATTTATTTATTAATGTTATTTAAGTAGAAGAATGTTGTATTTTATATAATTTATTATATAAAATTATTATTCTCTACTTTGTTATTATTATGGATTTATATTAATCAATAAAATTATATTTCTTTTTAGTACCCATTAGTCAATTTTAATAAAAAAAAAACATAAAGAATAATAAGATACATTTTTTGAATAATTTACCAAAAAAAATAACAGTATCATCTCACATGCTTTTTTCAGGACATATAAATCCTTCATTGATTTTGTAAGGCCCACTTTACTTTTCCTTATGTTTTAAAGGTTGTCTTAAAACTGTTGGGCCTAAGGGTTGGCCCATATGGTGCCAAGGCCCCCTTAAGCAGTCAAGAGTCCTCATTCAACTCTCATTTGCAAACTGTTCCCTCTCATACATTCACCCTTTCTTTCAGAATGCTCTATTACGGTTACTCACAGCTCTTGGTCAAGCTAGCTCTAAGCAAAGCCCTTCTTCTCCTAAGTTAAAACTCAGCCCCTACTAGTTATTTTCAAAGTTTTCTTTTTGTATTTTTCCATTAGAGGTCTACTTTAGTACCCTCGTCCCTTTTTTGTGTCGCTGTTCTAGTTCATAGATATGCTCTTGGAGCTACTAGTTTCGTTGGTTTAAGAGTCGAAGTCCGATATTAGCTCCTTTCTAGGTAAGAGAAGCTGGGGTTCACTTGTCTAGTTCGTTTTCTGCTTGCTCTACTAATATTGTATGATTTTATGGTATGTATGCTACTATGAGTTGATGAAAATGTCGTTTTAGTTGTTGGGATTGCGTTTGTGTGACTGTTGCACGAGAGAACATTGGTGAGCACTGGTTTTCTCGTTCAAGCGAGCTGATCCCGCCTAGGCAAGATTAACAGAGGCTCGCCCATGCCATTTCTCGCGAGTTGTCGCTCAAGCGACTAACCATGTTTTGAGCGAGCGAATGTCTCGCTCAGGCGAGAGAAGTCTCGCCTAAGCGAGAAGGAGCTGAAGGCCAATGTTCTTGATGTCCAACTCTCGCCTAGGCGAAAGGAGCTCGCTTGAGCAAGACCTTTCTGCCTGAGCGAGAAGCTGGGCGAGAACGTGACTTGCTCTGTTGCTTCTTTGTTCTCCAATGTTGGCTCTATGTTTGTATTGATCTTGCTTTTAAAGTATGAATTGAGTGATTATGTATGAATGAGATAGTCTATGCTTTATGATGAATGAGTTTAACATGATTTGGATATGCTACATGTATGGTTGGTCAAATGGTTTGAGAATGATGAGTTGGTATGGATTTGACATGGAATACGAATGAGGGTTGGTTAGGAAGGTTGGCATGAACCTTATAAGCATGATAAGTATTACTTGGTTGGTTGAATATGATTTGTGTGCGGTTAGGACGTAATTCCTTGAATCCCTAGGTGAGATTTCAGGGTGGTGCCTCAATTGGTCGAGACGTAATTCAATGACCCCTGTTAGTGGAAGTTCATGGTGGTGCCCCATCTATATAATTTAGTAAGGATTCAAGGTAAGGTTACATCTTGACGCTCTAAGGAATCAATTAGTCTCACATAGAGCGGACTGACTCTTGTGATGAGAGTAGTAGGAGGCCTGAAACTCATTAAGGACTAACCTTGTGGGGGGATTGAGACATTGTACCACTTAGCTCGGTGGTGAGCAGCTCGGGGGCGAGCAAGGAATTCGACCACAAGTGCAAGCATCCACTGAATCTGACTAAATTATACGTATCCGGATGAGTCGTGTCAAGTCTTAGTGTATTGTTTGGAAGGTCATAACATGCTTAGATGATATATGTATAATTGTCTGTGAAAGTGTATATGATTGCATGATAAAACTATTTTTTTGGCTCTAGCTTACCCTTTTGTTGTTTGTTGTACGTCTTGTATGTGTGGTTTTTTTTTTTTGCGATGATCATCAATTTATTGGTGTGAGCAGATACGAGAAACACCCATGGTCAATAAGGAGGTGATGATTCTGTTGCGTAGCCCACCTGAGCTGGATTCTACTGTATTGGGCTTTGTGTTAGGGTTATAGCCAATGTATTGGCTTATCCTTTAAATCTAAATTAATTTACTGTTGAACCTTGTTTCCTGTTTTGTTTTGACATCGTGGTGTGTCTCGAATATTGTAAGGAATAGTGTTTATGCTCCAAGACTGTACTACTATGTTATTTTGTATGATGTTTCCTTTAATTAAGACTATTAATTAAATAGAACGTTACATGATTTTATATATACAATTCTTTTAAACTCATACTTAAATATACTATATTTGTATCTTATATTATTTTTACATAATAATAAATATTTTGAGAACCTTATTTTATATACAATTTATTTATAATTAAATATAATAATATAAATATCTGAACTAAGATGATCATATCTTAAATATTGTATTATTATATTATTATAATTAATTATTAACTAGCTGTATATAAAATTTGAGTGGTGAAATATTATCACTCTTTTCATTATTTGTTAAAAACGTTGTTAACCAATGGCAGCCGAAAACTTCTGTAGTTCTAAACCACACATTGTAAATCAGTTTCTATCTGATGCTTTGAAGTACAATGTGATTCATGTTTCGTCCACGCGGTTTTGGTTCAAAAACCGTTGCGTACTTCATCACTTTCATTCAATGAATGTATCAACCGACCTCCATTTGTCTAGCAGAAAAGGATGACCAAAACTGCTGTTTTCTCTTTCTACTTTTGGGAATCAATAACACAAACCATAACAATGGCCATGGAATTAAAAATAAATTATCCCCCTACCACATTATTTACACTATTCGGATCCTCTAGTTCTGTCCGAACCTGATCTGCTGATCCATAAACCCCAACCCAAACGTTTCGTTGGAGCCGGACAAATTTCGGGCATTCGGGTTCTGCTGAAAATATCCCGCTCCGTCAGCCTGTTGGGTTCTCACAGAGCTTTGAACTTCCTCCTCCGTGGGTGCCCCTGACATGAACTCCATGTGACCAAACGGCGGCACAGAAGGGACAAATAAGTCATGGAACTCATAATTCACCATCCCTTGGGTTCGGCAACCTGACCCGAATTCGGAAATCGAATCAAGATCCGGCGGGGTGACCCAATCAGAAAAGAATCCGGATCCCATCTTTTGAAACCCGAATTTCTCGTCCTGTTGTTGCATTGATTTGATCGAGTTCACACCCGGAAAATTGAAGCACTGATCATCGATCTCCAGAAACGATTCGACCATGTCTTCCACGTGGGAAGATGAAGAAGGTGATGACCCATTGCTGCATTCTTTGGCCCAAAGGTTGGCCTCAACCTTTTGCGAACTCGAGTTCTTCTTGTATATACGACACAAAACCCAATCATCAAGCTACATCACATTAGCAACAGACAAATTTGAATTAATTATGAAACAAACCATACCACAAATGTTAGACTGAAGCTTTAGATTACTAAAATCCGATCCAAAAGCAAAAAGTCGTGAGTATTTTTGCATCTATCAGATACCCAACGAATTACTCTTTATGTACTTTGAGAAAAACAATAATTAGAGAAAAACAATACTTCTGGTTAGGACTCATGAATACAAGTTTCAAACCACCCAAAAACTTTCGATATAAAACAATGATTGCAATTTAAGATTTTGGAGTGGCTGAAAAACAGGGGAAAGGAATGCGATTGTGTTAGTACCTTGGTGGTTCCGAGGTTGTTTTTGCGCGAAGAGTCAAGAACACGATACTCATGCATGATCCAATTGGTTTTGGAGCCTTTGGGAGCTTTTCCAACGTAGAAAACAAGTGCCTTTTTTATGCCAACTTTTCTCCCTTCGGTGGTGATAACCTTATCGGTTCCCGTGGCTTTCCAATACCCAGAACCCGCAACTCTGTTTGGCCGTGAACCATTCGGGTACTTCCTATCTCTCGGGCTGAAGAAATACCATTCTTTTTCTCCAAACACAGCCTTAGCTACAGTCCGTAAACCACATTCAATCAGAAAACAATTAACAAAACTCATTTTTCTGCAAATAGTTATTAACCATACATGCTTGATTTCATATCGATTAAATCAAGTGCCAATTTATAATACATATCCAAATTGAAACTAGTTTTATTACCTTTCAATTTTACATCCAAAACGTGACCAGAGACTTCAAACTAAAACTACTTTTAAAATTATTCAATTTTACATCCAAATGAATTCAAACCGCAACCCAAGTACGCTTTTAAATTGTAGAGAACTTTATTACCTGGAAGAACCCATGGATCAAACTTGTACAAATCAACTTCAGCAATGATTGGAAGAGAAAAATGGTGCCCAGCAACCTTACGACAAAGGTACTGAACCAGAAGCTCTTCATCAGTGGGGTAAAACCTAAACCCAGGAGGCAAACTCAACTGTGCGAGAGGGTCTCTCTCTGGAACTCCCATTTTGCTCAATTTCAAGATCCGAAACTGTGAATAACAATATTAGATAAAACAAAGTTTCTTACTTTTTTTTCAAGCTGTGTTTTTTCTTTCTCTTTTTTCAAGGAATAGGTGGCTGTTATTTATACAGGGACATGAAGGTCGAGACACATGCACGGAATCTTTGTCGAGTTCGGTTTGGGCCTCTGGGATTCCGCCACGTCTCCCTTTGGGATGACGCCACGTTGCACTTTCGAAAAGATCATTATGCGGACGACCTTATCTACTTCTCGTACGGTCGCGGCAATGTGGGTGATTCGGTTCATTGTATACTACTGTTCACAAAAGAAACCTTGGAATATTCGTACCATAATGAACTCAAAATAATCACAACATCAATAGATTTTTTAGACTTTAATTATAGGTAATGGTTTTCCCAAATTATTATTTACAATGCGTAAACACCAGTATAACCAGTATTTATGATTTTTTTAAAAGTAGGTTAAAATTTCTCCATTTTAATGTGAGATTTCTTTTTATGGATACTTTTTTTTTTTAATTTACTTGAAATCTTCTTATAATAGATTCTTTTTATAGAGGATTTTTTATGGGTTTATTGTTGGTATTGAAATTTATATTTTTCCTAATCATGTTAAATGCGCAAACATAAGGCGAACACGCGTCAGTTAATGTGAAAGTGTAAAGATCAGTCTCTGTTTTTTTCTTCTTACATACAGTGAGTGCGTTTTCTAAACTTCTGGTCGTTATCATTTTTCACGTGACGCTTTTCAAGGGTCGGTGGCCACGTGGCAAAGTAGGAAGCGTGAAGAAAATAGGCTGGGGAAAAAATGGTTCTAAATATTTTAAAGTTGACTAATAAAAGTCATTTTTTAATTTAAAATAAAAATTAATTAATTCAATGTAACAATGTTTATCGTTCTAGTTTATGACTAATGTTCATTAGAAAATTGACAAATAATTTAAATTTTTTTTCTTTTAATTATGCATTTTTCCATATAAAAATTTCAAAAATTAAAGGCATTTTTCAGAAAGAAAAAATTCAGCTGTACCCAAATTATTTACATAATAATTTTCCAATCGTATTACAGTTTTATGTAAATAAATAAGGCTTGAACTTTTTTAGTTCATGAAATTTTGTGTTCTAATTCTGCTTTTAAATTGAAAATTATATTTTAGATAAACATATTTGAAATTGAAAAAAAAATTGACAGTGAAATTAAAATATAGTTAAGCCAAATAAATAAAAATATCGCACTCGTATATGGATTTTTTTTATAATTAAAGAATACTACGTGGAATACAAAATATTTCCATCCCTTGTAAAATAGTGTGTGCTTTTACATGACAAAAACAATTTATTTAAACCAGTTACAAAAGAAAAAAAAAAAAGGTAATAGAATTGAACCTTAAAATTCTATCACATCATCAATGACGAAATGTAAAAGCAAAACAATAGAATGTGTAATATGGTTGGATTGCATGTTCCACTGTGACGCATGTCGCATGAAATAAAATTCTATCACGTTGCATTCTTATCTACTTAATTTTTTCCCTTTCCCACTAAGTTGTTTCTTTCACTCATCAACCTCTAAGGGCAAGCTTACAGGTATTAATTGCGGTGGGGCTTGGTGCTTTTCAGTGGTGTTCATAGAAAAGAGAGGTATATTATGTATAATGACGTGGCTGGTCATGGTCAACGTTGCGGAGTGGTCTGATTCAGTGAACTGTTCTCTCTAGATAGGAGTGTTCCAAAGTGTAGTGAACGTGGACACTTTAAGGTTTAGATAGGAAGAAAGAAGGACATACGCATGATCAGATGCATGTCTACGTTGTGGTCAAAACATAAATGTGAAAGAAACGATAACCCAACAAAAACAAAGAGCTCCAGGAAATTGGGAATTTAGGATGAGGATGGGTTTGGCATTAGGTATCACAAAGATCAAGATTATGGTCATTAGCATTAAGTTAGATAACGGTTTGGGATTCTTTTTTAATTTAATATAACTTTTTAAGATTATTTTGTAAATTCCATAAGGGTAAATTACATTTTCATCTTTAAAGAAACACGAGGATACATGATCACCTTTACGTTGATGAATATAATTTATTCTATTTAACTTAACACTTAACTATATATAGAGATTGAAAGAGAAAGACAAACCACAAGCATTGTGGACATAATTAAGCTTATTAATAATTCTACTTCGGATAGATTGAATGATAATTTTGTTATATTTTATATAATTTTATTATATAAAATTATTATTCTTTATGGTGTTATTATTATGGATTAGCATTAATTAATAAATTAATTTATTTGTTAATGTTAATTATATTGCACATAATTTATTATTGTATGGGTAATATATATAATTTTGGTTTTCTGATAACGATCTGTGATGGGTTGGGTTGTTTAGTAGACAGTCTGTAATGGGCTTGAATAATCAGATACTTATTTGAGAGGTCTCTGGTCTCTATTGAGAGGTTATAAAATTGATACCTATTAGTCAGTTTTCAAGTAACAACGTAAAACACTCTTATGTTTTAGAATACCTATCAGAAAGGGGACAGTAACATCTCATACTACGTGTTTCTATGGATCCTTCATTCATTTCGGATACACAAACTCATACTTGAATATTTTTGAATATATTGTATTATTGTATCTTATATATATTTTTTATTTCTATCAAATTTATGTTCACTAATTTTTTTTTCTATTATTTAAAAAAAAATTTAAATGTTAAAATAAAATATATCATCATTTCATTTTTAACTTTGTATTAGGATTTTTTTCATATACTTATATTTTAAAATTTAGAAAGTATGGGTAATATTAGAATTATAATGAGAAAAAAAAACATAAAAATGGTCAGAAAGCCTAAACAAACTCGTTTAAAAAGGCTAACATCCCAATGAACACTTTCCTTATTTTCTTATGTCAATGCTTCTTCTTGGATTCATTAACTTATCATTTTCTTTCTTGGTCCCGATAACTGGTTTTTTCTAGCAATCATTCGATTCCACTACCACGGTTAGTTGCAAAATTGTTCAGAATATTGACAAAAACTACTTTTGAGGACAAGACTAACCTTGTGTTTGGATGGAGCATTTCAACAATGTTTAGAAATTGAAATATTTTGTATTTGAATTGCTTGTAATTAAATTCCATTCATTTTTTAAATAACTTGTTTGGATAAGGAAATTAAAATACCTAACATTTCAATTTCTTGTTTGGAAAAAAAATTGAATTTATTGTGAGATAAAATTTAATTTTAACAATATTTATTTTATGCTTAATTATGTTTTTAATTATGTTTTGAGTTCATGATAAATTTGGAAACATGCTCGACAACCCAGATGGGTCAGGCAAACCCAACTACGCAACCAGATTGGTTAGACCCGACGACCCACCCGAGCTGGACCGACTGGGAAGCCAAGACAGGCTGGGTGGCCTGATGATATAGAGGCCTGACGACCCATACTGCACGATTGTGTCATCAAGTTCGTCAATATGGCCCGATCCAACCCGTCTAGGTCATTGGCCCAATGCTCCAGACGGGTCCGATGACCCGAACGGGCCCGTCGATCAAGACGGGTGCGACGACTTGGACGGGCCCGACGACTTGGATGAGCCCAACAATCCGGACGGGGCCAAATACTAGCGGGCCCGACAACTCGGATGGGCCCAATGACTTGGACACGTCCGATGACCCGGACAGGACCGATGACCGAGTCGGGCCCGAGACTCGAACGGGCCAATTCAAACCGTCAGGTCTGTCCGGGTCGTTGGGACCGTCTGGATAGTTTGGCCTGTACGAGTCATCGAGCCCGTTTGGATCCTCGGGACCGTTCGGGTCATCGGGCTTGTCTAGGTCATCGGGCCCGTCTAGGTCGTCGGGCCCGTCTAGGTCGTCGGGCTCGTCTGGGTCGTCAGGCCTGTCCGTGTTGCCCCGCACTTTCAGGTCGTTGGGCACGTCCGAGTCTTCGGGCTCGTCCGGGTTATCGGGCCTAATGATTTGGAAGGGCTAGTTTTGGTCGTCAGGCTCGTTTGGGTCATTGGGTCTGTCCAGGTCGTCGAGCTCGTCCGGGTTGTCTGGCCCGTCTAGGTCAGGCCCGTCTGGGTCATCGAGCCCGTCTGGATCGTCGGGTCCGTCCGGTTTATCGGGCCCATCTGGGTCGTCAGGCATGTCCGGCTCGTCGGGCCCATCCGAGTTGTCGGGCCCGTCCGGGTTGTCAGGCCCGTCCGGGTTGTAGGGCCCGTCCAGGTCATCGGGCCTGTTTGGGTCGTCGGGCTCGTCCGGGTCATCGGGCACGTTCGGGTCGTCGGGCCCGTCCGGGTCGTCGGGTACGTTCGAGTCGTCGTGCCCGTCCGGATCGTCCAGAATGTGAGGTTGAGTGAGAAGAATTTCAAATTCCACCTATTTTGAGGGTATTTGAATTTCTACTAATTTAGCTAATTGAAATCCTTCAAAAGAAGACTTGCATTTGAAATGCTTTTTAATTTCTCTATCCAAACAAAGCATTTCATTACAAAGAAAACTAAATTCTTCAAAAAAATGAATTGCTTCATTAAAATACTCTATCCAAACACACTCTAAAGGTAGATCAATTACGCGAAGCAACTACTTGCAGGTGTGGTTGGTTTCGATAATTTTTCTTTGGATATTGTTGATCTTGTTTTTTATTTTCCCCTAATCTTGTGATTGTGATTGATTATTTTGGTTTTGTTACGTGAGCCACCATTTGTGGAGTTGAGCGAGGGCAAGAGAGAGAGACATAGTTGTAGGTTATCATCACTTATACTGCTTTCGTTGAACCTTTTCTTGAGTTTCCCTTGGTTGGAATTATAATTCTCTTTGCCACATACAAAACTTCTAATTAATAAACACTACTAAAAATTCACTCATTACCTGCATATTTCTTTATAAAAATATTTTTGCAAGAAATTCATGTATATTTTCCTTTGATTTTTTTTTGTATGAAATTCATTTGATTTTTTATACAAAATAAGTGGCAAGAAATATTTAGAAATTTTGTAGCAAAATATTTTTTTTACATGAAATACCTGCAAAAATTTTTATACTAAATTATTTTGCAAGAATATAATTTAAGATTACCTGCAAATTTATTTATGTATTTGTTTATCATATATCTTTTTCTTACAAATAAACTTTTGCAAGAAATACCTGTAAACTTTTTTATGTAAATTTATTTGCAAAAGATAAATTAAAATTTCCTACAAATTTATATATGTATTTATCATTTTTCTTGTCGATAAAATTTTGTAGAAAAAGTATGAAAAATTAAGAAAATGAAAGAACTCGCTAATGTTCTTCCTTTTTGTTCCTGTAGAAAACAAATAAGATATGTTAGACACAAGTGTTACCTTACTCAGATCCGCTATCTCCTTAGTAGGCTTCCTCCTGGCCGATACATGTCGCTTACAGATATCTCGGTGTGATCGGTTTGGACCCGAGGGGGGTTACCTGTAGAAGAGACTCTGAAGCTCAAGTCAGCAGAATCTCTAAGAAAATCAAATCTCGTGATTAAGACTGTCGTTCACGAGATCAAATTAATACTACTAAACTATAGCAACTTCAGTATTGCTAAGATAGTAGTCAAGAAAATAGAAAGGGTAAAGTAACCCTAAGTCGTCTCCCAACGAACACGGAATTGATTTTTAACAAA
>Ga0099823_1003975_pt1 | contig 14285 bp, 3 predicted proteins | sample CowpearedBW_FD_76831 | JGI IMG/M metagenome (GOLD analysis project Ga0099823, IMG submission 76831) | Root nodule microbial communities of legume samples collected from California, USA - Cow pea red BW | ecosystem: Host-associated > Plants > Roots > Nodule | place: USA: California | collected...
ATATACAATAAAAAAATACCTTACACAAATTCTTGAAAATTGCTTGTGATTTTTTTTTTTTTGTTGATTTAAAGGAAAAAGTGATATGGTGCATTTTATCTCATCTTCATATTTGTCAAGAATATTTAAAATTGAATCTTGTTCCCAATTTAATAAGAGTTATGTACCATATATTCTTTCACTTATAGTTGTCTAATCATTAATATATGAAACTATAAAATCTTTTAAATATATTGTGTTGGAATAAGATGAAGTTATAAATAAAGTGATTCAAGATGATGATGAAAACGATATCTTCAACAACATCTAATTTAGTTTATGTTAGTGGTTAGAGGAGCTAGTGATACCTTATCATATAAAGTTAACTATTATAGTGACTTAGACACTTTTTGTAGAAGAGCCTAGTATGACTTTGTCATTTTTCAATCATTTCAATATTATTCACAAAGCATGCATCTTACACTTAAGAATAGTTAAATGAGAATAATGTGCAAAACTTTTGAAAATAACAAGTTGAATTAAGTGAATTAAAATATGTACTTTGGGATGAAGTATTCTATTTGTTGTTAAAAATTATATTTCGATTCGACTTTTTTGTTATAGATGTTGAAAAGTAAAGTCCACGTCAATTTTTTATATTTTTAATACAATAACTATCAACATTTTAAACGTGTATTCAATGTGTTATTTATGTTGTTCGTATTATAGATATATTATAATTGTTCAGGATTTATGTACAAAACTTCATATAAAAACTTAGTTCACAACATGAAACAAAACCCACTTAATCCTTTTTCAAACAAACTTCATTTGTAAAATTGAAGCCTTTTGTCGATAGGATTTTAGAAGTCAGAGGTAAGGAAATGTTGGCTTTTTGTTTTTGGAAAAACTTGACAAAGTCAAATGCATTACAGCCAATGAAATTACTAAATATTAATGTATGCTGTAAGTTGGACAATATTATAATGACCATCTAAGATTCATGTCATACATAAAATAAAGAAACAACCTTAATTTGGTCTTTCTCAAAAAAAGAAAAAATATATTTAACTATAAATTTTAATTATTTCTCTATCTTTTTCTTTATTTTTTTCATTAGTTTACATGTACAACTTCCAAAATTTTCATCAGATCAATTACTTTACACAACTAAACTTTCAAATCATTTTTTATCGAAATGATTAAATTGTAAACCTTTCAAAAACACTCTAAACAGATAATTTTTCAATTATATTATTCACCTATCAACTTATTTTTCTACATCAAACATACTCTAACAGTGGAAGAAAAGGAACAAGAAGAAAACAGAAATAGAACAACCAAGACACATACTTCAAATACATCAAATTGCCATTACAAACTCTAATTCAGAGTCACGACCGCACATAAATTATGGTTCACGACTAAGGCTGCACGTAAAGGAAAATGAATACAAAAGAATAACAAAGGAATTATATACAGTTCCGTGTACCAAATTACCAATTTAATAATCGAACTTTCAACTTTTACTTTTAGTTCTAAATTTATCGATGCCAGATAAGCAACAAAGGAAATTGTTGAAATCAGAAATTGATACACTAAAATTTTTCATTGCAGCTATAATATGAAACCAGAAATTACTCACTAGCTGACCAGAGGTTAGACCTTGTTGGGAATGAAGGCAGAGTGTTTGCAATATCTATTTCTACTAATGCATGTGAGCAGAATGGCGAACTAATACTCGTAATTACAGAAGCAGAAATATCTTATGCACAGTAACTTGATACAAAAATAATTCTTTGTACTTTTCACATCTCTATACACTTGGTATATTCAATCTATAATCTTCAATAGGAGTTATGGAATGCTCTAACGAGTTTCTTCAATATGCCAAAAACAACATACAAAACAAAAACCATTACTACCTTCTTGGATGCCAGTATCCTTAGGTTCACCCTCAGGTCATATTTTCGCATGAAACCCAAAGATGCTGCACCCAAAAAGAGAAACCAAGAACCAATGGTACAAAAGAAGACCTTCAGAGCCTCCGAAAGTCCACATACATGGGCAACATCAGCTGATACCTCCACATAAGAGACTGGTGAGCTTATTTGACTGCTCTCTGCCTGATTCAGTCCAAGATTCTTATTCAACCAATCAGACAACCTAATAAGCACTTTTGCAAGCCATGCAATTTCATCATTGGAAATGGGACGTCTCATCCAGTCACCTTTGTATTTAACATCTGCATATACATGATTACCAGCTATTCTAGGCTTAAAAATGTCATAACGAGATTGCTGATGTGGCACTGGTTCATGACAAGATGGTGATAAATTCACAGTCTTTCCATCAAATAAGCTCCCCAATCTTGCCTTCAATGAATCTATGCACTGAAGGCTGGGTATAATATTATCACCAGATATAGCTTGTAACTCAGCTTCTGCACGCATTATAAACAACTGCAATAACACAATGAAATGATAAGAAAATAATTCATACAACATACTGACAATTACTACAGTTAGGAAGCATGATACCAAACAGGACATATGGATATGATATGTATGAAGTTGTGGATCTGACAGATTCTAAAAATTGTGCATAATAAAGCTTAGAAATAGTAACATACATAAATAAAAAATCAAGAACCGATGCTTTAAAATTGAATACAAGTTAATATGGATAGAATTTTAATTACTGTGAAATTCCAGGCTGCATTAGCATAAAAGCTCAATATTTATAAAAAGAAGCAAAAAGCTGTTCAATACAACTAGAAATATTTCAAGTGTTTTGTGATGTGTCTGACATGGGTGTCTCCGAAACATATACAACATGAATCAGCTACTATTCTAAAGCATCCAAGTCTTAGTTTCTAGGATCGCAAGCCCATCTAGACAAGGGGGTAAGTCTAAAACTGTCACAACAAGACAAATGATTGATCGTCTATTTATACTATAATTAATTTACAATAAAAATTTAAAAAATATAAACCTGAAGGAGCTGTTGTCCACCATCCTCCCCATCTGCAAACAGTCGCAAATCTTTGTTCCAATTCTCATGCAAAAAGGAGCCATCAGCATCGGTCTCGCATAAACCATCCTCCCAGTCCTGAAATAACCAACAGTGTTAAAATATACAGATGTTAGATCATGCCACGGACTTGTTAGGCACAGAACAGATGCATTTAATCAAGCCCTAACCCAGCTATGAAACAAATCAACGTAGCTATTGAAAAATCGTGCTGCTGTAGTGACACAGTAGCACATTTCGGCCCCTGTGCTGCAGTGACCTTCAAATCCATCTTAGATAGAAGGTGAAGCTGCAATCCAGAAGCAGATTCACAACCGTTATCAAAGCTGTTTCACAATAAAGAAGAAACAACATTGAAGATGAACCCTAATTATGCTTAAAATTATAATCTCGTTACTAAAGGGGACTTGGGGTCATTTCAGGATTTTCCTTGTAAGTCTTCACATCAGGAAACCACCCTCCACAGTTTAGTTACACATTTTCAGCAGTTTCATGCTTCCTCCCAACAAGTCTCCAGATTGTCCCCTCCTCTTTCTAACATGGTTGTCAAAATCGCGACCCAAAACGTAAGATCGTATGAGTCTACGATCTTCTGCATCCTCTCCGATCCCGCTCCACTTAAAATACGCAATCTTCAAGGATCGTGTTGGATCGCCGTTGTAAATCGCAACTCGGCTGGGAGCGGCGATTCCGGCGACACAGTCCCTTCCAATCACGACGGTGCTAATCGCAGCAGCACCACCAGCTTTACAACCCGTAGCGGCAACGGCACGAGCTTCGCATTGCGGCAACGGCACCAACTCTGCATCACAGCGGCATCAGCAACAGTAGGCTTTGCAGCGGCATCAGTAAGCTTTGCAAGGGCGGCAGCGGCAACACTAAGCTTTGCCAAAACCATAAATTTCTAACCTAACAAGCCCAATTTTAAAAGCCCACTCAGAAGTAAAACTGCAAAGTAAAATCATAGCTGCAGGTAAAAGTAACTTTTATTTAAAAAGTTACTATCTCCCTCGACTTTTGTTGCTATCTAATTGCTTATTTGGTTTTAGTACGGAGTTTCATGATTATACTTAAGATGATTAAGAATAGAAATAAAAAAAATGTCCAAAAGAGCTTAATTATCTCTAAAAACTGATACATGCTTTTATATGGGTTCTTATTACATCAGTAAAATACAAAATATATGATGATCTATATGTGCCAGATAGGCAATACAAAAGATCAGTTAACCTATTCTAAACAGCTAACCCCCTTCACATAGGTTAAGCAATTCTGACAATTATGAATGATTCACGAATTGTGCAATTTATTTAGCTTTTGAGCTTATAAACACAAATATACATGGGACATGTCATGTAAGAACACTCATTATTTGGAGAACTATGCACACTTTTCTAATATTTAGATTGCAAATATCATCAAATGGTTTATATATTATAGTACTCATTTTTCTTAAATCATAATAAGAGAGTTCTCATTTTTTTGATAGACTTCTTATATGTACAATCATCAGGATACCCCATTTTACGGGCCTAATGATCCATGCTACTATCCAGATCATGGTAGTCAGTGTTGTACAATTCACGATACACATTGTACGACGTTACGAATCGTACAATACGAAACGATTCAACTCCTCCACGATACGGATGGTTAGGTGTATCATTTTTGCTCCCGAATCGTAGTTGAATCGTGCAATACAAGTGGTGCGGCAGTGTGGTGGTCCTCTGTTATGGGCAGGGAGGTTTCTTTTGTTCTGTAATGGGAGTGTTTCTGATTTTAGAGTTAATTTTACATGGCAGCTGTGTCACTACATGAGTGAATTGATAATCCTAAGGTTTTCTTTAGTGGGTTATAATTGGGCCTGTTTTTAACTTAAAATTTTAACTCGTTTAGTTTAAAATATTTAAAATGCAATTAGTAAATGGAAACTTCTAAAATTACTAATGCACCAAAAGAAAAAAAAAATGGGACTATGGAAATAGTAATTGCACCCAAAAAATTATTTTTTGAGTCAAATATCTATCAACCCATATATTTTTTTTTCATTTAACAAAGGAGTTGAGTCACAATATTATAATATTAACTTGATTTATTTTTATATAACTACTTTCTTAATGTACTTATTACCATTAATTACACTTTACATGTTTGTATATCTTGTATGTTATATTTTGTAAATGTTGATGAATCGTACTATTCACGTTACGAAACAATTCGCAATACAAAGCATTGGCTCTCCAATTCTTCAACTACCATAACCCAGATTGATAACTATGAAACAAATTAATCAACAATTGTAAAAGAATCAAGACATGAAACATCAATAATCACAAAAAAAAAAAAAAAGATTGTTATGAACAAACAATCATAAAAGCATTTTATTGGGTGAAGACACACATAAATAATTATATGTATTAATAAGTAACACACCCTCCCATGTAAAAGCCTTTAGCACTTAAAGCGTGGGTTCACCTGCATTGTGCTAAAGTTCAACTCGGTACTAACAGAAGGTGGGGCAGCAAGGATCCTACTATAGACCATTTCTTCATAGAGGCTCTAATACCAATGTGCCAATACAGATACCACAAAAGATTAAGTAGCAGGCGAAGACACATGAATGATTTTGTACTCATTTCTAACTTAACATAAAAAGATCAAGATGGAAACCTAATAGTTGGTATAGGATCAACTTTAAGGGTGCAGATGCATATTAAAATGCAAAAAATTAAAAACAAATGCGACAAATCAATGAAATTAGAACCACAGCAAAAGCAGAAGAGAAATAACAAATCACCTGCAACTGTTCACGGATAGTAGGAACATATCTGTACAAGTTATTCAAAATCGGTTTGCCTGATCCAGCCTGTTTAGAATGGAAATAGGAATCCACAGTCTTCAAAAGGTCGACGAGCTCTTTTGATGATGTCAAGGTATCTAACACCTGTAAATGCAGGTTAGAAAGTCAATATTCATTCAGCTAAACCTCAAATGTTTGATAAAGTTAAAAATCTTCCAGCAAATCCCAATATCTTTTACAGCAGTTGAGCAATCAGTGCAAATTTTTCAGACATCTATGAACAAAACACGAAAATGTATACACGTGAATTTGATTTGCATTTATCAGAACAGTGTGCCAAAAGCTCATGATCAATTTAGGCTTAACAAATTCCATTGATGCAAATCACGCAAGTATGAATAATCCATACAGTTAGAGATTATCTGGAAGCAAAAATTACATAAAGGCACCAATACAAGTATTTTCTTTTGGTTTGAATCTTTTTCCTTAAAGAGTGAATTCCTAGGCAAAAAGGCCAGGTTTTCAAGTGCATGCCATTGCTAGTACGTTACACCATCAAAACAATAAAGAAAGAAAAATTTAAAAGACATTGACATTGTTAGATCCTTTCTTTTTTCCAACAAACCTATCATTACCCTAAGTGATTTTCATCAAGTGTTTTATAATGCATATATGCTTAAGTATCAAATCTCGACAGATGCAATTGTTCCCATCTGATAACCATATATGCAAATAGCTCGCAATTTATTTTTATCTCATAAACTTGTGTTTAGAGAGACAATAAGATATGTAGACTTCAGTATAACATAATACAACTCAAAACTTATAAATGTTTATACTATGTTTGTATGTTTATATGTTTATGTAGAGAATGTTCTTTCGTCTTACCACCAAGAGGATCAGGTAAGATAGGTCAACATCAAATATCTCAATGAGTGTGTTAAAGCTACAATATGCCTCTGAAAAGCTTCCCTACATAGAGCATCTGTCTTATACAACCCCTATGTTGCATGAAGAACATTTATGCACGCATCTCTCTTTACAAGGGCAAACGCATCCTTCTTTGGTGTATTTGACTTGTTTTTACATACCTCATTCAAATAGACACATTTCACTGCTCACAATGTTCCTATGTTTTTTCACAACGTTCATGTGTACAAGAATCCAAGAATTGCAATCAATCATGTACACTTTCAGTTTCCACTACATAACCTAAGTAGTCAGTGGCATTGATGAGAAAAAAACGAACAGTTCATGATCACACACATGCACGGAATATTGACCTAGATCACCTACTTTATCCTGTAAAGCGAGTTGTCTAACTACGATATGTCAAGTCGCAGACTAACATACAGCATAGAGCAGCCCCCAATATAAATCTCACCGGATAAACTCTTAAACTACCAAAAAAAAAAAAAAACTATGCGTGTACAAAATAGTGATTTCAAACCACGGATAGGAAACACACCTTGAGAACCATCTGGACTATAACTTCAACATCGCTATGAAGAAACCTGTGAGCGAAGCCAATGAAATGCATGACCAAGGAACTGTAGTATAGATAATTAGAGAGAACATAGTCCCGCCACTGATGCGAGAATCCGCCACCCACACTTGCAGGCACGGGATTATCCTTTTTCTCACCGTTAATTGCATCTAATTTCAAAAACTCGTTCCCATTCACTGACCAAGGCTCCAAGTAACCAATCCAAACCGACAACACTTGCGACACATTCTTAACCGAAGCAGCCATAGGGCAAAACAAAAACGTCCTCAACAAGAACCTATACAGAGGCCTCTGCACGGAGAAGTTCCAGCAACAAAGAGACCGCACAGACCCCAAATCCTTGCTCTTGGCACCCTCCACAGCCCTCCACCTGGGACTTCCACTCTCACCACCACTCTCGCTAAACGCCGCCACAGTGCTCAAACTTAAGTAGCTCACGAACAGCCTCACCACCTCTCCCAGCCCCGGCGCAGGAGGCGCCTCCCCGGCCGGAAAAGACACCCCAAGATTCCGGCAAAGACTCACCGGCAACGGCGAGAAGTCGTTGTCCACGAGCCAGAAATGGATGAAGGTGTTGACCACAAACTCAGCCCGCGCCACAACGGAGGCATCGTAGCCGGAGCCGTAGTGGAGAATGGAGGAGCGGTAGGGCTGGTGGGCGTTGAGATCGTAGGACGGGACATAAGCGCGTAGATACTCGCAGAGGAGACGCGTGTACAAATCACACTGAGGTTTTCCCTCGAGGGAGGGTTTGGAGGCGGAGAAGCAAGGAAAGGAGGAGGTCCAAGTCCAATCCTCTAACCTAAATTTCTTAGGACGTTTAAGCGAAGCGGCATTGGGATTGTCGTTTTTGGCCTTGGAAACGGGGTAGTAGGCGAACCAGAAGAAGAAGTATTCGAAGACGTTGAGCTGGATTTGGGAGGGGGAAGGGGAGGGCTTGAAAAGGGAGGGGCAGAGATCGGAGAGAGGGCGAGAATCGGCGGCGTTGTTTTTGTTGAGGAGGAGGGAGCGGGTCCATTGAGGGAGTCGTTCGGCGGGGAAGACGTATTTAACGAGGGAGAGGCGGTCCACAGCGGCGATAGCGGCGGCGAGGGTGCCGGTGGGGGAGAGGAGGGAGAAGAGGGTAGGGGCGAGGTCGTGGGAGTGGCGGTGGTGGATCCAGGCATTGGCGGAAGCGGGGTCGTCGAAGCCGAAGAGCTTGGAGATTAGGGTTGGGAAGGCGATGGAGAAGAAGTGGCGGGATTGGTCGGGTGAGTGAGAGTGCAGGAAGGAGTCGATGGAGGCGCAGGCAGATGCTATTTGAGCAGGGTTGTTGGCTGATTGGATGGCGGATGATAGTTCCTGCGATTTGGAGAGGGAATCGGTGTAGGAGGAGTGAGGGTGCATGGCGCGGTTTAGGGTTTTGGTTGCAGAGGAATGAAACGAATGAACGAATGGGGTTTTGAAGGTAGGAGGTAGTGTGGTGGAAAAGTTTTTAAAATGAGAGAAGCAAAGGCAAATGGCGCCCTTTGAAGAGGAGAGAGAGGGAGAGTGTGTCTTCGTGGCCACGAAAGAGGCTTTCTTCTATGCATGGGTGGGCCCTTTTCCTGTTCATAACCTACTCTACTAATGCTTCTATTCTGTCTCTTTTTCTTGCCCCCTTCTTTTCTACCATTTTTTATATTCTTATAATCTCAAATTAAGACATCACAAATGCCAATTTTTGATTATGGTCAACAACATTTAAACAATATCACCACAACTTGCTCCAACTTTCTCTAATACTTCTATATTTAATGTCATAAATGTTTAACGAAATACAATTAACCATAAAAACTTATAAATAGTTATTAGAAAGTTAGAAGTTCAAAATTTTAAAATATTTTTTGGGAATAAAAACAAACACAATTATAGTAGGTTTACATTCTTTATAATAATAATTAGGAGCGATAAGAAAGCTTAATGGTGAGAAGGGATTCTAAGGAAGAAAAAAAAGGTAGAAGGGGTTCTCCGTATTCGTAATTTGAATAAGATGCATGAATAGGAATTGATGAGTGAAAGCAGTTAAATAAAGACAACAGAGTGTTCTATAACAGACTAAAGCCCGCCAACTATTTGATCATCGACCTCCCATTTACCCTTCGTATGTATGATAATGACGTGGTTAATGTATTCAATGGTGAAGATTTTATTGTTTTTTTATATGAATAAGCAGATTTTAGAAAAATATAACTTTGGTTAAGTTATGTGAGGGATACGATTTTGAACCAAATAAGTTACCAGTTTTTTTTTTTTTTTTTTGGTCCTTTGTGAAGATTGTGTTTGGAAAAACGATTTTTTTTGAGAATGATTTTTTTTTTCTGTCATTAACTAAAGTTCTGCTCAATAATTCAATTTATTATTTTTTTTTTCGAACTCGTGTTTTTTGACATCATTACTATTTTTTAAAATTTTTAGGTGGAATGTTTATATAAATACTTTAAAATTTTATTGAATTGAATAATTTTAATGAATACCTTACTTCACTAAAATAGTTTTAATAAATACTTTACTATAATTTTGTGGTTTACAAACACGATTTTTGGAACCAGCAATAAAGAAAACAAAAAATTTAATGTATTTTTTATTACGACTTCAGCTTATGACAGAAAAAAATAATTCTTAATAAAAAAAATCGTGTTTCCAAACACGATTTTCATAATAAAAAAAAAAATCAACTAAATTGAAGTCATATATCTTGGCATGACTTCATATAGAACAACATGAATGAATTTATTTAAAATGAAAGTTGTTTTACCCATAACAACTTTAATTTGAAATTGTACCTCTCACACGACTTCGTTAAACTTGTAATCTTGTAAAAGTCTACTTATTAGCATAGAAACCAATAAGATATGCATCATATTTTAGTACATAAACTTAGTGTAGCATTTACACTTCCCTAATATACTCTCTGTTTTTCTTGTTATAATTTTGTTTCGAATAAAAATAGGAAGTGGACACCTAATTTAACATCATGTAAATTTAACATCATGTAATGGATATTTAGTATAAAAAATAAAATAAAATATTTTTATGTTACATATTATTATGAATCTCTTGACATCTTAGATTATATTGATGTCTTGAAATCGATGAATCATTAGTCATTACATAAAAATTGAATAAAAGAAAAGAAAAAATATAAAGTATGGGACACCAGACAAAACTCATAATAACATACAAAGAAAATAAATTATACTCATTGTGATAAAATAAATACACAAAGATAAAATATTAAATCAATTGTCTTGTTCCATATAAATAAAAGTCAAATTAGGAACTGTTAACTTCTTAATGCAATGATTTTTCTATGAGAAACTTTGAACTACAAAGTGTAAGCATGAAATGTCATTTTCCTCCAAGACTCCAAAGAATTACTCATTGATCTAGAAAATCATGACAAAGTAAAAAAGAATCACTCTTCAACCAAAGCCTCAAAAAGTTCCCCCTCCAAGTTAGTTTCAAAACATAAATGGACCACATAAACTCAATATTAATAGAAGTTAGCTCTCCTAAAAAAGTTGAAAAACTACTGACATACTCACCTTACCTTCCTCTAAAAACACCACTACATGTACCTAAACTAGGACACCACCTAGTTGCGCGCTACCAGTATTCACCTTAAGCTAATTCGTAGATGGAAGTTGCCATGTAAAATCCGTAAATGAGATTAGAGACCCTTATTAATTTAAAAATACCCTCCCTAGTTTGAATATTGAAAAATTTTAGCATACAAAAACCAAAGACAATATTACTCACATGCATGAGATTTATTTTTTGTCATTTGCACAAACTCTTTAATTTTAAAAATAGCAACAGAAAAAACAATTAAAACTTGAAATCTACTAAAGTTTCTCGTCCTTCAAAACATTCAAATAAGTGCATTGCAAGTCTTGAAAAAGTCCCTTCAACCATTTCGACAAGTACATAACAATAAAATGGTCAAAAAACAAATAAGATAACGATTCGACATTCACAAATAACCCATAAAACATAAAATAACATTCTTTTTTAAAACATTAAAGTCAATACACAAAAGAACATACAACGACTTTTGAAAAATCAAAATTTAAACTTAAAGTACAACATCTAATCAAACTAAATTCTCACAATCCACACATTCAAAATTAGAAAAGTAAATAAAACAATTAATACTTCACATAATTGTTGACTTTCTTGCCATGAACGTATCCAACTTTATTTTTCAATATATCATACATTGAATAAACAAAAAAGACAAATTAAAATATATTTAAAAATTATTTTTTATAACATTGTATTTAATAATAATTTGGAATGATTTTAAAGTTTAAAAATTGTCAACACTCGAACGCCACACCGCCCATTGTTTTCGTTAGTAGTAAGTGAAAGTTGTTGACCATAAAAGAAATGCATAACATAGTTACCCTAATAAACCAAACCAAACCAATTAGATTTGAATATTTGCAGCTAGAAAATATGTACGATTCAATATATGTATATTTATGACAACGAAGTGCTACGTGATACTTTAATACGATAGTTTTGTATTAATAATCACCTATTAAATTTCTACTAAAATTTGCTCGCTTTTTTCTTTTATTGATGACAGCATCTAGAGTTTAAAATACAACTATACTCCTTAATAAATATTGATGATACACTTCTAAGAAAACACTCATGCATGGAACGGATCCAGATCTATAATTAGGACTAGGAACACATCCATTATTAATGTTTTTTCCTCTATACATCCTAGAAAAAATAATAAAGGTATAATTACCGATTTAATTTCTTAATATTTTTGTTTGACTTAATTTAGTCCCCTTATTATTTGTTTGTTCAATTTAGTCTTTCAATTATTTTAAAAGATTTAATCTGATCTTTTTCGTCAGGTTGAAGTTAATACAATGTTCATACATGACACGTGTTAATCTGTGAATTTTTTTATTTTTTTTTAATTTTTTTCTCTAAAAATATATAAATTACCACATGTCAAGATACATTTATGCCACGTGGCAGTTTTCCGTTGTGACACATGACAGTGGTAAAGTTGTTTTCAATTTAGTTTTTTGTTTAAATTTTTTGTTCAATTTAGTCCATATATTTGTTAAAATGATCTAATTTTGTCCTTTCCAATATGAGACAAAATTAATAAATAAGCTTAATTATAACTTATATGTATATGATAAAATAAATTTTTTGAATTTATACATAAAATCACTTCACCTAAATACTCAAATTATTTTATTTTTTAGATTTTTATCCTTGTAATTTTACACTTGAAAGTTTTTACATTTGTAAAAAATAAAATAATTTGAATATTTAGGTGTAGTGATTTGATATATAAATTTAAAAAAAATGTTTTAACATGTATATATAAGTTATAATTAAGTTTATTTACTAGTTTGGTCTCAAATTGGAGATGACAAAATTAAATCATTTTAAAAATAGAGTACTAAATTGAACAAAAAATTTAAATAGGGGACTAAATTAAAAACAACTACCACCATTGTCACGTGTCACGACTGTAAATTGTCACGTGTCACAACTGTAAATTGTCACGTGACACGACAGTAACACGTGACCCTTTATATATTTTTAGAAAAAATAAATAAATAATTAAAAAAGAATTAAAAATTGCCTAGCTTGACACATGTACGAATACTATGTTAACTCCAACTTCATCAAGATGATCAAATTAAATATGTTTAGATAATTGGAGGATTAAATAGAACCATAATAAAGAAGAATAAAATCAAAATTAGGAAACATTATACCAATAATAAATAACTTTGGGCTATGAAAGGCCATCCTAAAACATTATATTGCCATTTTTTCTGTACCTATATGTTTTTTTTTTCACCCTCGTACAAAAAAATCTTTCCTTCATTTTTTTTTGAATTGCTGAAAATAAAAATTGACTTTTAAATTATACAATTAATAAGTTTTTCAGATTGCACAATCTAAATTTTACTTTTGACATATAAATTATACAGTCTAGAAATATGTTTTCTAAAAAATAAATAACTTATGAATTATGCAATTCAAAAACCGAAAGTCACTTTAAGAAGTCGGAGAGGGTAAAAAAAATATAACTTCCGGATTCGAAATTATTTGGCTTCCAAATTGTATTAGATTGTGCAATCATTTTTTTTAACAAAAAAGGTCTTCCATATTACGTAATTTGAAGTATTTTTAACTTTCATAATGGACAATTGAAAATTATTAAATGAGATTTTTCTTTACATAAAGGTGCAAGAAGAAATATATGGAGGTTGCATGATTTTATGAATATGGTAGACCGCACTTCCATGACGGCCCATTACATATTCTATATTTTACTAAGAATATTTCAACAAACTTTTGATAAAGACTTTTGAAAAAAATTCTATAAGTTAAAATTAACTTATTCTCAAGTAAAAAAATAAACTAGAATAATTATATAAAAGAGTTCATATAAAGCACACTATTTATAAATTAATTTTAATTTTTCTTATTTTCAATACATAATTAAAGAAAAGTTGTTCTTACATATTTTAAAGTTATGTTTATGGATAGAAATAACAAATAAATTCATACTCACAACCATTGTCAAAAAATAAAAATGTTCCGGAGACTACCTAGCTTATATAAAAAACAAATAAAATTTATGATCAAGAACATAAGAGCAAGAAGAGAGAAATTCATCACTACATGAGTAAAAGGAGAAATATTTTATGCACACATTTATCAGTATTTTTTACTTTTTTTTTTCAATTTCCGGAAAAAAAGAGAGATGAGGAATTAAAAGGGTTTACTTCTCTTCTTGAGAAAGATTATGAAGCGTCCATGGTTGCCAATGAGGTGTAAAAACCTGAGCTAATAAATAGGAAAAAAAGTATAGGACACACACAAAAAAAAAAAAAAAAAATTTAAAAAAAAAATAAAAAATAAAAAAAAAAAAAAAAAAAAAAAAAAAAAAAA
>Ga0099823_1003986_pt1 | contig 14269 bp, 12 predicted proteins | sample CowpearedBW_FD_76831 | JGI IMG/M metagenome (GOLD analysis project Ga0099823, IMG submission 76831) | Root nodule microbial communities of legume samples collected from California, USA - Cow pea red BW | ecosystem: Host-associated > Plants > Roots > Nodule | place: USA: California | collected...
CTGGTCCCGTGTTATACTTTCCCCCAAAACAGTGTTCTAACATGCAGTACTTGTCAATTATTTTTGTGGGGAAGTCCACAAATTATGTGTCTTTGTTCCAATATATCTGTTTTATTTTGCAGTTGATCGATCTGTGCCCAATCAGAACATGAAATTTTCCTCACTCATGCACTGCCAGCACTCTGGTTCTCACTTTATCTTATGTCATCAACTACGCAAATTACCAAATTAAAGACAAAGCCACTACGTGAACGTCTCTATGCAATGGTACTTGCTACTATTAGCAGACAGTTACCTTCAAAAGAGGAACTGGGGGTTTATCTTCACCAGGCTTAGGATGCCACTCAAGAAGCACTTCCTTTTTCTCAACTGCTTCACGAATATATGGGTACATATTCATTGCAGTCCTTGAATGAAAATCTCCACCAGCTTTAAAAGCATCCAACATGCTCTTACACTCTGCAAGGTGAGCCAGAATCCTAAGTTCCAGCTGTAACAATACAAAAGACTGTTAACAGAATGAAAGTTATTGAAAATAGCTTAGTTAGATAGAAAAATATAGACTATAAACCTGCCCATAATCAGCAACTATAAGGGAATTCCCAGGTGAAGCAATGAATGCTTGACGGATTTTGTATCGGTCCTTTTCCAGAGCAGGTTGATTCTAATTCACGAAGTGTATGTGTTAGATTCTATACTGTTTTGAAAGTCAATGATTAATCTACTAAATGTAATACCCATACGTGAATGTCCAAATGTAAATTGAAAATGATTGAGATGGGCTACACTGGCAAAATTTAGGATTCAAATAATTGCAACGAAATAACAAAAAGGGCATCAAACCAAGCAGACATCAAATGATTACATAAATGTGTGTACAAACCTGTGTTTAGTACAAATGATTGACATATTTTTAACTAAAGAAGTAAATCAATATGAAAGAGTGTACATTTGAGCAGAGATGTCAAGAACTGACTCTCGAGCTTGAGACATTTGACAGATAAAGGCCTAGAAAGGGTTTTATATTTTGCTGTCTCATAAGAACCATAGAGGTTAAACATGGATAATCCACAGAACTATTTCACCTTCTGTTGAATTTTTGTTGTTTCAATCTTACTGCCAGAATTTACTAACAAACTATAGAACAGAAAGGATAGAGTGGAGGCCCAAAATGGACTTATATATCTATTAGGGAAGAATCATACATAAAGGAGAAACTACATCTTATTTTAAAAGACAAAATGGTAATGCCACCTGCTAAGAATTTAGCATCAAGGAAAATGTATGACACCAATTAGTGGAAACACAAGCACACATATCAAGGTAAATGGTCAAATCTCAATGTATAGTACTTAAAAATTTCAAGTTCACAACAACTACTGTTAAAATGAAATATTGAAAATTATAATAACCTGCAGATTTGGTCTTCTGGCTGACAAGCGTCCTGTCTCTGTGTTGATATTTAAGGAACAATGAACACGAAGATCTTTACCAGATATATTCTGTCCCTGCAAAGAGAAAATGAAGCTATTAGAGAGCACATTTAAAGCGCTTCATTGCAAAAATATAGACGTATATTTACTTAATGTAAGTAGTGGCACATTAAGCATACAAAAAATCAGCGTGAACTCAGATAAGGAAATAATTTCTCGACATATCCAGGCAATGGAGAACCTAATACCGATCTTCTCAAATCAGTATTTTTAATAGCTCAAGGTACTATGGTACACTTGTGGGTTTGGTGCCCCGTGTGAGTTAAACATTTCATTTTCTGAAGTTTTATATAATTAACAAATAACTGTTCAAAAACATCCTCTTTTAGAAAATGAATAGAAAACATCTTTAACTTTTTACAGACAAAAAGTATTATGTTGCAGTTTTTATACAGGGTTCAAATAAAGAGATTTCAAGCAACCTCAAGAAACTTCAAATTGGAAACCAAACAATAAAAAAAAGTACCTGAAGGGGAAGGATGAAGTTAGAAATCAAAGAGTTGATAGAACAAACTTGACATAAAGCAGCAATTGCATGGCAAGCTTCTCTCCCTTCTTCCTCTGTTGGAAAGGCAGCATAGGCTGTTCCATATGCAGATGAATCAATTTTTACGGGTGCAACTTGATTTTGAGAAGGATTTCCATCTTCATCACCAAGTTCCAAGTTACAATCCTCATCAAAGAAGTCATAATCAGCAGAAATTTTTCCAGCCATGGCCTTTAAAGCATCACCACTAACTGACGGCCAACCAGTTGCCGTGTACATCTCAGTCTTCAAGTTATAACCTAGGCTCGTCACCTTTATATCACGAAATTTTTTGGGAGCCTTCTTGCCTTCTTCAATCACATTATCAACATTAGGAATTTTGAATATTCGTTCAGTTGGAAGTGCCAGATTGGAGTCCTTTCTGTAAATGAAGAATGGGACAAATCAAAATTAAAGTTTTACTTCAATCTAATGCCCTTAAGCTACTTAGTGATAAACAGCAAAGTTTATAAAATATCAAGGCAGGTAGCAGTATTAACATTCAGTAATAAATTAAACTTACAAATAGCAAAAATACTTCAGTTTTTTACTAGCAAATCATTAATATATTAAGATTGAAAGAAAAAAATGCAACACTTAAGATTTTAAAAATGTTCACCTGTTCAAAGTACCACCAAATAGCAGCTGGCGCAACTGTGAATCACTTCCCACATTCATATACTGGGCATCCGGACAATACCTACTTGCCCATTTCCGGAATCTATTAGCAGCTACCTCTTCCTCTACTTTGGCCACCTTTTCTATGCTTTCAAGATAAGCCCGATCAACTAGCATTCCCTCAGATTCCATCATGACTAGAAGCTCGCCAAATGGTCGCCAATATTCATTGTAGAAATCATACATGGTTTTCCCATACACTGGCACACTATCAAATTTCCAGGGCATGTCTGAAAGATGGCCCTTCAGGCTCTCATACAGCTTCAAAGTGCTGCTAGCATCCAGGGCAGAATAGCATATCCAAGGTATACGCTCATTTCTCTGTAGCTCTTCAACAGGAGCAATGACACTTGTTTTACCCTCGGATCCATCCTTTTTCAATTTTTTCTTACTAAATATAGTTTTCATTGAGACCTTACCAATCAAATCCTTTTGATGGTTCAGCTGAGTCCTAGACATGACCCTTCTGTCACCTGTAAGCCCTTCCAGAGAATAACCTCCATCCAAAAGTCTAGAAGAATCCCATAATCGTGCCATGTGCATTGTATCGGCATGAAATCCAGAAACTTTGAATCCATAATTCTCTATAACATGACAGTCAAAGCTATAATTATGCCAAACCTACAGAATATGCCAGTGATTCAGTTATTTCAAATATGGTTGGTAATCTTTGTTCATGTACATAGACGAAACCAGAAATTCAATAGCGACATGATTTTATAAAAAAAAATGCTTAATTTTTTACTCTTGGTAGAATAACATCACCGGGAAATCCTTCACTAATAAATAGGCCTGGGGAAAAAAGTAAAGAAGATTTCGTCCCACCGATCAGTTCATGCTCAAGGGGTGAATATTTGCAAGGCTTAACCCCAAACTACTCTAGACAGGTATTCTAATTACCGGGGTCTTACAAGGAAACTATTCCCCTGTCCATTAAGAGGTCATACCTGCACGACCTATGGAGAGGATCCAGCTTTCTGCATGCCGGTTTGGGAGAGGGTTCATGTATGAAACTGGAATTATGTATTTTCATTCCATATGTGCTTAAGTAGTGGAATGAGTGAAAAAGGAATTGGAAAAAAAATATATCAAGTCAACAAAACAGAAGCATCAGATTGTCTGGTATGGATTAATACAGAATGAGCAACTTTTTAATATCTTATGAACTGAACAAGGAGTGGTGACTTTTTTTATAGCTATATTTATGCATAAGAATCAGGAAAAGATAAAAGGTGGCATACCACTAAACCCATAGTAAAAATCAATATGGATGGTTGTATAATATGACACCAAACCTTTAGATTACCGAAGGTAATTTAAACCAGACAGTAGCTAATTGTCAGATTATCAGATATCATAACTAGTACGGCACATTTCATAGTACCAAGCATATAATTAAGACTTGAGAGGTTGCGCATTGAGGCGAGAAATAGGATTAAGACATAGAATGGAGGGAGGAAGAAAGAAAAGTTCACCTTCCTTATGGAAGAGTCACTAAAAAATTCGGCAAATTTTAATAAAATCTCTTTGCCTCCACCATCAAGAACATCTACCCAGATGCAGGACTTTCCACCTCCAAAATCAGCTTCTGGACCACAATAAATGCTGAAGCATATTATCTCACCATGATCTACAGGAGTTTCTTGTCTGACATCTATCTTGGCTACCTTTGAAGACAATAAAATCAGCAGATAATGTGTGCCACAAACATAAATTAGTTGAATTCATGTCCATAGTCACTAGAGTAAATGAGATAATTGAGCTATATAGACTAGCGAAAATGAATAACCATAATACAGTAAAAACAGTGAAAATATTAATACCTCGGTATCACATGCATGTATAAGATGCCTATACTTTGTTGTGAGCATCTTGGAAACTTCCTCTGCAAGAGATATATTATCAACAACCAGAATATCTTCATAGATACTACAGAGCCTATTCCGAAGGTTGGTTTTGTCAGTACCACCTGCCTGTTTTGCAGATCTTACATTAATTGAATCTTTTGCAATTCCATCCAAGCCATGATCACCATTGACTACAGTGATTTTCTCTTTACTAATTCCAAAAGTAGAGTCGTTACACTGGCGGACCACCTTTTCAGAATCCATAAACACGTTTGATTTGTTTAATACAGAATACTTAACAGGAGATGAGACATGTTCCCGATGGTCCTGCAGTATAATATTCCTGTCCCCATTCTTAAAAACAGCCTGGTTCTGACCAAAGGAAGCAACTCCATTAGATGCATTAGAGCAACCATTTTGCCTGTCAAATTTATTTGAGCCGTTCATTTCCTTTTTGTTTTCTGTTAACTTATCTTTAGCTATAGTCCAGCCTCTACAATCACCACCTGACAAATTTCTACCTACAGTGCTTGCGGAAAATCCATTGTTGCAAGAAGCCACATCCATCATCCTAACTTTCGTTTCACATGAACGCAAAGATTCCAGCTCTTCTTCCTCTGTCACCTCCTCCAGTGTGCCAGTTGATGCATTTGCAATTTTCATAGATGAAATGCAAACTGGAACTTTGCATGGAAAATCACGCTCATACCTCACGCCATTGTATTTATTTAGCGATGTGCCTTTTGGACAGCAAGAGAAACCTGCTCTAGACTGTACAGAATTTCCAAGCACAGAGCTGGTTCGGAGGCCATTGTATGAAACTTGGAATGACTGAATTTTTCTTCTGCAGTTCAGTTCACATCAAGCAACCAAAATAAAAATTCCAATAAATTAACGTAATAGCATTTTATCTATCCATGTTCTGGCTAAGAAAAAGCTCCACCCATAGCCATCTATGGTAAAAAAATACTCTTTCTATCCCTTATTCCACATTTACAAACAAAGCTGCCGATAAGAAAAAAGAAAAAGCTAATCCCAGATGAGGGTAACATCCCTAATAACCCATTTCAGGTTCAATAATCAACAAATTGTTAATAAAAAAAACAATACAATTAATGTTAATGCGAGGCTCAACCTACAAGGCACTATGACCCATTAGACTGAAAAACACAATCAACATAGCTTACCGTGTGATAAAAAGACATTAGTTTCTTAAGAAAAAAGAAGAATACCCAGTTATATAAGATGCAAAATTGAAGATATTAAAGAGATGGGCAAGGTGAAGGCAACGAAAGACATGAACTTTGAAGTGAAATAGAGAGAAAGAAAGAAGGGTAAACCGTTGGAGTGACGGAGACGGTAAAAGGGAAGAGAGAGAGAAGGGGCGTGAGAAGCTGCGGCGGCATAAGGGACAGTGTGGCCTCAAAGCAGACACCTCCATTGAGGCAGCAGTCACCTCTCAACCAGTGCTCCCTCCACGCTCAAACAGATTACGAACCATCTACTTAAATATACTAATATATATAATATAATATAATATAATATAATATGTAATATAGTTTTTTAAATATAAAAAAAAATTGAAAAATATTGGCCATTAACATTATTATTTAATAAAAATATAGTAAATACGATTTTATCAGATTGTTTGCCACGTAATCGTGTGATTGGATGGCCGGGATGCCTCTAATAGTGATCGAAATTTCACAAAGAATTATGTGTGTATTTTAAGTGATTATTGTGTTTTTTATGGAATATTTGGTTCAACTTACCTAATTTTTTTATTATAGCTTTTAGATAAGTCTTATAAATATAGATCATCTTCTCTTTTTTATTTCAGCACACTATGTTTGGGTTAGAATATTTTAAATTTCAACATTGTAAATAAAACCATATGGTTAAAAAGAAGGCCTTCTCCGAAAAAAAATTATATTTTTTAATAAAAATTGTTAACAAACAGTGATAAAAAATAAATAATAAACTTAATTTTAGAATGTTAAATAAGTTAAATAAACCTCCTAAAATCTATCGGTCAAAAAATATATTATTTTTAATCAAATTTAATTGAGTTTATTTAATGATTCAGACGTAGTTTATGATAATATTATTTGAATTATTTATATTATTTGATATATTTTTGTTTTAATTTAGTTAAGAAATACGTTTGAAATATTTTAAAATAACTAAATTTACACAGTTCTGAAATTAAGAAATTAAGATAAAAATTTAAAAAAATGACTAATTTTAATTTTTACATAAAATTAAATAAAAAAATTATATTTAACCTTTTATAGTTTAATTTAATTATGATAACGCAGCTCGCATAAATTGTCAAACTAATAGATGACGGGAAAAGGTTCAAGTTGGATCGAAACAAGTGTTAAACATTTTATATATTTTTAGTTAAGTGTTATTCATTTTAGGCTTTTTTTTTTATAAAAAATAAATTATAGTATTATAAATATTATAATTTAGCGTTTTTGCAAAAAGGAATGGAAGTATTATTTTGTTAAACATAAATTTGCAAAAAGGAATGTGCTTTGGTTGTCTTATATTTATATTTTTTAGTTGATGATGGAAAACTCGTTGGTGTTGGATTCGCGTAATTTCGAAAGGATATAAACTTAACTTTCAATCATGTTAGTATAAAAAAAAAAATTAAGTTAGTAAATTAAACATTGACTTAACAAAAAAAGTTACAGATTAATATAATTTACCTTTTGAGGAAAAAATTTATTGGAAAACATAAACAATTATGCTTCTTATTTAAAAATATATGAAAAAAAATTACATTTTTTTTACAACAAAAATATACATTACATAACAAAATTGAAAATAAATAACATTAGATTAAACAATAACTTTGTGTTATTTTTGTTTCTCCACCAATTTATTGACACTGATGTTTAGAATAGAGAATCACATTAAGTAGACAATTATGAATATGATAGCAATATTTTCATTCTATTATATATCAATATCTAATGCTACTAATCAGTAGATCATGATCAAGGAAAAACATGTAATAGTTCTGATTTTCATCATGACACCAAGTGGCACAATGCTATAGTAAAAAATGTTACAGATTGATTCTCAAACTTCTTTAACAGCTACATTTTCATTCATGGTTCTTAATCTTCTCTAATCCTATACCATTTCAGATTCCCTTTGTCAACTGCATTCTTTGTCCTCCAAAAAAGTATTTGTTGTATTTTGTGTCTTTGCTAAAACATCAATGGCTGTAACCACGTCACTGATCAAAGGTCGAGTATGTGCTTCCTCCTGAATGCACATTGCTGCAACTGCTAGTGCTTGGTGTAGACCCTTTGCTGGGTAGTTCCCTTTTAGCAATGGATCAACCATCGATGTATATTTCGTTCTGTCTTTGAATAGTGGTTGTGCCTGAAAACAAGATGCATTATGAACTCCATTGTTGATCATTTCTGCATATTGGTCTAATAAGCATAAATTTTCCGACTAGTTTGGTTAAATATGTTTTCGGTCGGTGTATTTCAATACAAAATTGAAATTCATTCTTGTCCCAAACTTTCTTATATTTCAGTCCAAAACTTTGAAGATGAATGGGCATAATCTTCTTAATTCAATGAAGTTAATATTTGTTACGTGTTCATTCAGACTCACATTTTATCTGAAAGTGTTAAATGGTATAAACAACTTAAATGTTTGAAATACTATTTAACCCGAAAAAGTTTCATTTTTAATGTTTGAGACCAATGTGTATCAAAGTCTGGGACAACGAATTTGAATTTTGTGTAAAAGTCTAAGACTAAAAACACATTTAACCTTTCAAAGTTTCATGACATACCCAAATGACTAAGTTTTGCTCCTCCGATGGTCTTGACTGATCAAGTACTCTTCTTCCTGTGATCATCTCTAGAAATACGACTCCGAAGCTGTATATATCTGATTTTATAGTCAATTGACCAGTTGAGGCATACTCAGGTGCACAATAGCCATAAGTTCCCATCACCCTGGTGGATACATGAGTTTTATCACCAGTTGGACCAAGCTTTGCAAGTCCAAAATCAGAGAGCTTTGGATTGAAGTTTTCATCCAATAGTATGTTTGATGATTTGAAATCACGGTATATCACTGGTGGATTTGCTACCTCATGCAAGTATTCAAGTCCTTTAGCTGCACCTGCTGCTATGTTCATTCTGGTATGCCAATCCAAAGGCTTTCTGTCCTCAGGTAGTTCTGTCAATCATTTTTCTTTTGTTGTTGGTCAGATGAAATTTAGCATTCTCGTTACCAAAAACAAAACAATAGGGTAATGTTTTCAAAAGGAAAACATCCATGGTGCCAATTCTACACATTTTATTTCAAAAGTAATTTGAAAGAACAAAATCTACTTGAAAAGATCATTATGCAAGTTATGGATTCACTGTCATGCCACTACATTTAGTTTAATCATTGCATTTGTGAAGTTTGATACTTGTTCAAACCCCAAAGGAAGGTTCAATAATGACATCTGAATTATTGTCTACTTTAAAGTTTGGAGTTTACATTACGGTTTTGTCATTAAAATATGTATCAGAAAGTTGAAAAGGGAATGTGTGTTTAAATTATTCTTGATTTCAACTCCTAAACAATGTAAAACTATTTATACCAGAATAATTCTCAAAGTGGATTGTGGCTCTCATTTTGTATACGTAATGAATTTCGTGGTATAATTAAGAAGCAGTTACTTACCAAGAAGGTGATCTTCTAAAGAACCATTCGCCATGTACTCGTATACCAAAATCCTTTGTTCACCATCTGCACAATACCCTACCAAATTGACAAGGTTAGGGTGGTGCAAGAGACTCAAAATCAAAACCTCTACAAGAAATTCCCTGTTTCCTTGGAATCCATTCCTGTTAAGTTTCTTCACAGCAACAACCTGCATCAAAGTAACACAGCATCAGAAGGTTACTATAATTGATTTCTTTTCTTTCTTGGCACAACATTCATATAGATATGAATTAAAGCTACCTGATTTATGTTTTTAATGCGTCCTTTGTACACCCTTCCAAAGCCTCCTTCACCAATCATGTTCTCAGGGTTAAAATTCCCAGTTGCAACACATAGTTCATGATAAGGAAAAGTCTGAGAGGTAATATTCCCTCTTCCCATCTTTGCAATTTCTTGTTGTATGAACTTCCTCTTGCTGTGATCTGCGTGATAAATTGTTCAAGTTTTAACCATTTGTATTTATCAGAGAAAAAAAAAATGTCAAGTGTTTGATAAGTCTGAAATCTACTATACAGGCTCACTCTACGACCACTTTGCATCTGCAGCATAGCAATCTAATGATATATTAAATCGAGAAATTTTTTCCTGAAAAACAAAAATTTTGATAGGGGCTATGAAAAATACCATGTTTAAAACACATTCTACCACATGATGGCATAGATTTTGCATGATTGAAGTCCCTGCTGCTCCCTCTGAATGCATTCTTGTTAATCTTCTCTGATGATGTGCAACATGAAAAGAAACTCATCTTCCACCTCTAAATATTTGATTTGATCTAACCAAACCCACATTTACAGAATTTCAAAGTTGATGCATCTGTTTTCCAAATGCATGCAACCTTTGACACTCCAGAAGTGGCTGAAAATCAATCTGGGATGTATTTTATTCAAACATTTGGTGTGCAGAAACCAAATTGGTCAGAAGTTCTGTTTTCCCAGAAACTTCCCCCCACATGACATGGTTACTTTAGCTTCAATGGTATTCAAAGGCCATAGTTAGGAAAAGAATTATGACTTTGTCAAATATGGTAATAATCTAAAAATGACCGATAAGGATTCACTTTTCTTTAATATTATTATCTAGAGTTCCTCAATATAGGATTTCATTAAGTGTTTTCTCTTAGCCTGCACTTTATTGTGCCAACCAAAATGGAGGATCACTCCTTTATGAACCTCCTCCAGAATAAATTATTGACAACTATTTTGTATGAATATGAACGGCTTATATCTACTTTGTTTCTTTCCCATCTACCTCCCTTATATTCTTTTTAATCAAGCCTCTACCTAATTTCTTTTATGATCAACATAATGTTCATTTTAACTTTTTGAATCACTTAAATGTTCATTAATATACCAACATAATTGAGTTATGCATGATAGATTTCTATAATGGTAACAAAGTTAGCTCCATGAAAAAAAAAAGTTTAAATATTTCTTTTGTATTTTTGTCAAAGAAAAGTTATTTGTGACATGAGAAGGCCGAGAAGAAGAGGGAAAACAAATAGCAAGACCTTATTTTTAGTCTTACGAAGATTAGTGTGTTATCAGATCCTCCAAAATTATGATCACCAAAATTGATCCTTTAAAAATCTAAAATGTCGCTACATTCTTCCTTATCAAGAAATAAGGTGGTGATATAAAAATATAAAATTATTTTGTCTTTTAATTTGAATAATAACTTATGTTCCAATTCCGATCAAAGTTCTTTTCGATAACTATCGTCGGGAACAACCATTGCATTTTTGAGGTATTGTCCGCTTTGGAACGTTTGAATTTCGTCATGGTTTTATCCTTAAAAAGCACATCAAAGGATGGAGAGAGGTAGGTAAAAATATTTAAATTTCGCTTAATAAACGAGGTAGAACTTATTGGGTGTACCCGAACAACTTAATTTTTTGGAAAAATAATATTCCAATAGTCTAGTTTTTGAAGGAGCAATTTGTTGAAACCAAAGGCAACAAAAAATAGCTGGTCTAAAATGAGCAATAGTGAAGGAGATAGGTTGAGCAGTGTTTGTTCTTAGATGAGTGAAAAGTTGCAGTAATTTAAGTTGTAGGTACTAGATCACCTACTGAGACAGAAGCTGTAAATGATATGGTGATAAAATTTGAGGTGTTTCATTAACATGGCAACTTTTTTTAGGAACCCTTCACCTGCCTCAAACTGTATTCAATGTTTTCATGTACAATTAAATTCACTCCTATCTGCTTATAATAAGTGCTGGAGGGCCACACAGAACTGTTAGGAAACTCGTAACTATTCACTTTTTCTTCACTCACTCGTCCATATAAAAGAAAACAGTCATAGGGAAAATGTTTCTTTAAAACATGACACACTTCATAAACTTAACATCAACTTCTGACATAAAAGCCAAAACTCTTTAAAAAATAGAGATAATTTTACGAATTTATAATATATAAATAGGTACTAATTTTTTTTACAAACTCATTTATGAGATTGAATTCAATTTTTTAAACCATTGAAACCAGGTTATTTTGTCACTTGATCTATTTGAGAATTTTTTTTAAACATATATTGTTTGGCAAAAAAGTTCACCAATATAAGATTTAATTAGAATAAAAATATTTTAACTTGTACTTTCATTTTCCTACTTATTAACTGAATTTAATTAAGAAAAAAATTATTCATTTGTTTTTTTTTATCTAAATAACATTATTCTTCCGAACAAAATTTCATTGGTGAAGCTTATCGAATATGAAAAGCTAAAAGCTTCAACTCCGTATCGTTCAATCATGTCGATGCCCCTACTTTCTGGGAAGCAGCGTTTCATAAATCAACACTTATCTTTATTCTACAAACTAATTATGTGTTTATTATTAAAGTAAAAAAAAAGTATTTTAAGAATGCTAATTAAAACCAGAAATGAAAAATTTAATAAAATTTTGACTTAACGAAGTTTCAGATTCTTTAAAATATAGAAATATATTCACTAATTTAAATTTAATTAACATTTTATTTATTTATATTGTTTAACTATTGAGTAGTGGAGGAACTTTACAGAGGATACGAGAGACTTTGACTTTTAATTTCTTTTATATGTAAAAATTAATATATTAATAAAAGTATATGGAAGATAGTACGATGTTGGAATGTAATAAATAAAGTGAAAGTTTTCATTCTGTGGAGAAAGATAAAGCAGAGAGAGAGAGAGGTATTAGATTCTGTCTCAAAGCATTAGCGAATTGACCAAAGGAAGACAGAGAGGTATTAGATTCTGTCTCAAAGCATTAGCGAATTGACCAAAGGAAGACAAAAAACACGACAATACGAAGGAACGAACAAGTAACAGTATTCAGAAACAAAAAAAAAAAAAAACATCTTCATCTTGATGGTAACTTAGACAATAATTTCTCCGAACTTGCTGCAAAAACTTTAGTTACGCGCTTACTAAAGTGATGACCAGAAGCTCCTATTTATGACGATTCTGAAAATGCGAGAGTGTGGAAGGTGTGAGTGAGAGGCATAGCATGGAATCGGAACAGTGTTACGATGTTTATATGAATTTGAGAGGGGAAATCCACTACGGCTTCGGCGGAAATCTGTGCAAGGCGCTGCGCGATAAGGGATTCAAGACTATGATGAGCGACGAGAGAATGCAGAGTGGTACGCAAGATTCACCCTTTCTTCTTAGGGCAATCGAACAATCTAGAATCGCCATCGTTGTTTTCTCCAAAGACTACCCACGTTACACTTGGTGTCTGGAGGAGCTTGTCAAGATTGTCGAATGCATGGAGACCAAGAACCAACTGGTTTTCCCAATCTTCTACAAAGTCAAACCCTACTACGTCAGGGAACAGAAGAAATACTACTGCGATGCCTTCGCCAAACACGACAAGAAGTTCGGGGAAAACTCCGAGAAAGTGCAGAAATGGAGGTCTGCTTTGTCTCATGTCGCCAAATTGCATGGACTCATCGCTCGATCTGGGTACGTAAACTTTTCTATTCTAACTCGCATACTTTAATCCAAAACAATTTGAATTACTAGGGTTATTTTAGTTCATTCATTATCTGTTTGTTAAAGTACTAGGTTGTGTTGTGATCTTAATTTGATAGGTATGAATACGAGCATGTTGAAAAGGTTGTGGAAATGGTGACTCGATCGTTGTTTCGGTACGATATTTTTTTATCAATTTTAGGGGATTGGATACTCGTTACTCCTTCACGGGTTTTCTGTATCGAGCATTGTCGCGAGAGAGATTCAAAACCTTCATGGATGATGAAGAGTTGGAAGACGGGGACAAAATTTCATCGTCTCTTATTAAAGCTATCGAATCGTCGAGGCTATCCATAGTTGTTCTTTCTGAAAACTACGCATATTCCTCATGGTGTCTTGCTGAACTTGACACCATCATGGAGTGTAAGAAGACAAAGAATCAGTTGGTGTGGCCAATATTTTACAAAGTGGAACCCAACACTGTGAGGTATCAAAAGAACAGTTATGAAGAAGCCATGGCTAAGCATGAACAAAGATATGGAAGTGAGTGCAGTAAGGTGTTAAAATGGCGACAGAATTTGTCTGAAGTTGCTGGCTTGAAAGGAGTCTCCCTTCAACCTAATCAGTAGGTGTTACATTTTGCTTTACTTGAATAGGAAAATAATAATCATGAAAATTGATTTTTTGTTTATTTATTTTGTAGGTATGAATTTAAAGTGGTGGAGGAGATTGTGAAAAAAGCCATTGAGAACGATGATGGAAGTTACTCCCGTATAACAGGTCTTGACTACAGTCAAATCATGAACAATGATGATGAAAATGAGTTGGCTAATCAGACGGTGGATAATAGAGATTGCATCTCTATATGTAGCCCTAGCTGGAATGAACACACCACTAACAATGATGATGAAGACTGTTTCTCTGCATCAAGTGTGGGTTAGAAGGAAAAGTTCTTACTTCTTTTTATAGTGCAAGGTTTCATCTTATGGTAAGTAATATATATATATATATATATA
>Ga0099823_1003995_pt1 | contig 14258 bp, 9 predicted proteins | sample CowpearedBW_FD_76831 | JGI IMG/M metagenome (GOLD analysis project Ga0099823, IMG submission 76831) | Root nodule microbial communities of legume samples collected from California, USA - Cow pea red BW | ecosystem: Host-associated > Plants > Roots > Nodule | place: USA: California | collected...
AAAAAAAAAAAAAACAGAAAGAAAAACTCTCAAATAAAAGACCTTTATGAAGTAAAATTTGACGGGGTTTTTCTTCCTGTACCCCCAATTTTTTTTCCTACACTCCCAACTTTTTTATAATTTCACTTATACCCTTTTGGTTTGTAGTTACTGGCTTTCAGAAACCGGAGTTATCGGCTTTCAGAATTCGGTGTTACCGGCATTCAGAATTCGGTGTTATCGGCTTTCAGAAACGGGTGTTACCAGCTTTCAGAATCCGATTTTATCGATTTTCAAGATACAAACAGTGGCGAAACATGAATAAAAATTTTAGGGGTACCAAATTTAATTTTTTATATATATAAATTAATTTTCTAGTTAAATAAAAAATTCTTCATTTTTTTTACTTAAACCATTTTCATAGAGTGATTCACGTATGTACTTTTTAATTTATAATATTTATAAATCATTGAATTCACGCAATAGAAATATTATAATTTTTATTTCAAGTCAAGGTTATCTAACTAATTTATGATGTGTAGCTGAATTTGTAATGCAACCCAAAACATATCCATAAATCTTACCATTTCAGTAGAAAACACAACAACATTTAAATTTCATAATTTAAGGTTGTACTAATTTGGGTAAAAATATAATTAAGGTTCATGTCAATGTGATACAAGAATTCCTAAAATCATAATTAGGGTTCATACTAATTTGGGTAAAACTTAATTTGGAAGAAACATCATAGAAAAATCATAAATTTAAGATACATAAATCATAAATTTACCGGTTTTCAGAAACTAATATTGCTCAACTTTCAGAAACCAGATACCAAATTTCATTCTTGGAGGTGCAGGCTACGGAAATATTTAGTTTATAATTTATTTTTATTTTTTTAAGGATATAATGATCTTCACAGTCAAACTTGGAGGTGAAAAAAAAAAAATTGGAGGAAGAAAAACCCATTTGACGGTTACCACTCGACATTTGGCAGGTTAATTTATTAGGCTTTTTTGGACAGGATAAAAACCCTCAAACAATAGGACTTTAGTTAGTGAAATTTGATTGGTTACCCCTTCGGTATTGGTAAGTTAATTTATTGGGCTTATTTGGAAACAGGAGATATTATCCAGACCCACTTAAAGTATAATTGTGTCATTTTTTTTTTTGTAATTCCATAATTTTAATCACAATTATTATAAATTCTTGTATTTTAAAATGTAAACCTTTTATTTTAAAATATATATATTTGTAATCTGAAATACTTTTTTTTTTTTCATTTCGAAATGCACAATTTATAGTATAAAAATCATATTTTGAAATTTCATAATTTCAAAATGTATAATGCCGAATGATTTTCGAACCTAGAAATATATCTTTCACAGTACAATCCAAAATATATATTTTAAATATATTTCACTTTATGAAATTTGAAAGGTATTTTTAGATTTAAAAATATGTTTTAGATTACCCATTTCGGAATGCATTAAAAAAAATTCCCACCATAAGTGTTTTTGAAACTATTTTTCCTTTCTTCTTCTTCCTTGATGATCTTCTTCTTCTCACTCTTCCTACACCTCCATGGTTGGGTGTGTTTGAGTGAAAGGAGATAAAGAGTAAAGAGGGTGAAAGTGTATTGAATGGACGCAAATGAAATGAAAAAATTAAGCAGAGATGGATATGAAGAAAAACAAAAAGGAGTGGTAATGATCGAGGCTTGAGGATGTTGCTTTTTACAACTTAAGTGAAGAAGAAAAGGGTTAAATACTCTTTTTGTTTTTAAATCTTCATGTGAAATAAAATATGTCCATATCTTAAGTGATATATTTTAGTTTCAAAATTTAAAAAATAAATAGACATTGTCTTCATAATCTAATTTAATTAATTTTTTTATATTTCGTATAACATTTTAGACAAACATTTAAGATATTGTTTAAAATATAAATAAAATTTAATATTATTAGATTTAGAAGACTGTATTCATTATTTTTAAAATTTAGTAATTAAACTCTATTAAATTTTAGAACATAACTAAAATTCAATTTTGTATTAAAATCTAAGAACTAAAAACCTATTTAACATTTCTTATAACACATTTTTATTTTCTTTATGCACACATGCATAAAAATATTTTGAATTGTATAATTTGTATATATTGTGAATAGCAAAATTCATAACTCAAATATGTAAATGTATTTTGAATTCTATAATTTCAAATACATTATCGAATTCACAAATATATTTTGGATTTCACTACAAGATATTATAAATTTGATAAAGAATACCATATTGGATTACATCATTTAAAATTGTATTTAAACTATATAAATTAAAATTAAAAATATATTTTAAATTGTGTAATGTATAAATTTAAAAATGTATTATAGATTACGTAACTTATAATAGACACAATCGAAAACTTTAGGATTAAGAAATTAAAAATATATTTACAAATTACATAATTTAAAATAATTTTTTTTAATTGTGTAATCGAAAATGCATTATCAAATCCAAAAATACATTATGAATGATATAACTTGAAGCTTATTTTTGAATTTCACAATAAAAAAAATATATATAAGAGATGTATGTTTTCGGACATTTTAACACCCATAGAAATTCAGGCGGAAGAAACCATGGGGTGCAAAAATTAGTTGCATACGTGAAAACCTGTTGCAAAATGCTTATGGTGGACTTCTACAAAACATTCAGGCCCAAATTGGTTCCAATAATTTAAGGGCTTTTACTATTTATAATTCCCTTATTTATTAAATATGTTTAATAGACATAAATTGTTTAAATAATGATATCTTTTTAAACATTTTCATTCATCATCTTGCATGAGCTTCTCCAGAAGGATCTATGGAATGGAACACTCCATAAAAAAAAATCGATTTTTTTATAACAGAATTATATCATAAAAAAGTTAAAAATAAAATTAGAAAAATATGAGAACGTTTATACAGACTAATTTATGTATAAATTGATTTTAATTCGTATAAAAATAATTTTATATTTCTCTTTTAGAATTTTTTTAAAAAAGAATAAATATAAACAAAATTTAAAATAATCCATTTTTTTTATTTTTCAAAGTAAAATATATAATAATGTTAAAGTCTAAATGTAAATTGAAGTTCCACAAGAACAAATGGCTTAAGATCTTGGAAGTTTGCAACATATTGTATCAATAGTCCGCGTATATTACAATATTTATTTTAATTGCAACACATTTAATTGTATTTGACAGATAAAAAAGAAAATGACGATAATATTTTGACAATTTTTTTTTTATAATTTTAAATGATATCTTTTAACTGATTTTAAAATATAAAAAAATAAAAATTATTTAAAATATACCTTATAAAAAAAAGTTGTTAAGATTCAATCATTTTTCAAAAACCTAATTACACCTAAGAGAAATTGGTTATGAAAATTTTTTATTTGTAAAATTTCTTCTTAAAAAGTTAGGAAAAAAAAAAGTGATAGAAAGGAATGAATGTGAATATGAAGTGATGATAATAGGTATGAGATATATGACTGGAATGGAATGGACGTTGGGAAATGATGAAAATTTCATTAATGGCTAAAGTGGGTCCCAAAATAGTAGTTGAGACACAAAGTTTGGACTGCAAAGAAATAAATGGAATCACCACAGTCTACAAGCATGGGAATCATAGCATATTCTTTTGACCAACTTCATCCAAAGATTCTTTAACCTATTTCTCTTCCCTCTCTAAAATTTTTCTATCTTAATAATATTTCCATTTTGAATTCAATTTTTCTCCAATTCTTTCATTTTACAAAAACTAATTTTCACCATCTTTTATTAGTATCAACTCAATACTTCATATATACTATAACGAATTTTCATTACTTGATAATGATTTGATTAAATGTAATGATTAGAGAGTACATAAAATTGTAAGACAAAGTACACCCAAGAGTTGACTCTTTTGGTAATATCATGTGCAAGCTGACTCAATCACAAATATTAACTCAAAACAAAAAATAATACCATAAAGCTTTTGTTCCACTAATAATCCATGTGGCTAACTCATTCATTTACTATCATGTCTAGCGTGGACTATGCTTTGACATTATAGTACTTCACTGGTTGCTTTTTTTACAGACACAAAAATACCATTCACATCATGTTATAACTTATTGCTTCTGTTCTGTTTCTCTCTGTTATCTTGTTTTTTCTCAAAAAGTATGTTTAATCTCTATTTTTATCTAAGAAAAAGTTATTGATTCCTCGTCTTAATCCTCTTTCTCCAATGATTTTATCTCTTAAGTTTGCGAGGAAAAAACTAAAGAAAAATGATCAGAAAAACCAAAAACATGCAACATGAGAAAATGAAGAAAAAGAAAGAAAGAAAGTTCCGAGAAGCAGCTTTAGTGGTGCCGAAATGCAGTCTTAGTATGACGTTGTCTCAGAAATTGGCGACAAATAGTCTTTAAGGTAGCCATGTCAAATGGAATCCATGTTCAAATGCATCCTTTGCTTTTTTGTCTTTTCTTCCAAAATGATAGTTCTTCATCCACCTTTATAATTCCCATCACATTGTAGTCACACAATTCAAAAATTTGCATATGGCAGATTCGACCCACCTACTGGATTTGCAGTTTTATCATTTAAGAAGGTGTGCCTAAGTTTAACAAGATGTGCGTTTGTAAATATAAGTGTGAATTAAAAGTCTCGTCTTAGACAAAATTAAAAATTATATAAAAATAAATATCCATAATATTATTATTCTAAAATTTTGGAATAAAAGTTGTATCAAATATTTTATGTGTGTAAAATTATTGCCTACGAGCAAAATATATAAAAGGATATATAATCCAACAGTTCGTCAGCGTTTTTATGGTTAAAAAATTGTATTTTGAAATATTTAAGAAAAAAACAATAAAGTAATAAACTGGGCACAGGAATATGGAGCCAAAAATACTCGCATAATAATTTATACAATCATGGGCTGATGTTGATTATGCGTTTATTTAAATAAATTTATTGTCCTAATTTGACAGTATAACAAGTAGTATTATTGTGTGGTTTTCATGTGACCTTTTAAAACAATCATTGCAACTGTGAAATTCACATTGACAAAGGAGTTAGTATGTATGGCATGGCGTAGGACAGCATAGCTAGCTCAGAATTATAAGAAAAAAAATGGGACTAAACCTTAAAAATTTGGCACAATTTTTTTGATGAAAATAATAAAAAGGCAGCACTGCATATGTGCGGTAAAGAATGTAAGGAACAGGATTAAACAAAGTGAGAGATGCTTTTAAATTTGAGTTGCGGTGGGTCATAGATATAACTTATGATCCAAAAATGTGGGTATGTAAGGGATATGCTACAGTTTTCAAATGTTGAATAAAGCAATCAAAAGCACATGCAACCCAATCGATTACATATCATTGTTCTTGCTTTGGAATCCTTTATTTGACCAGAGCTGGTTCAAGATTGGATTTCCTGTGTGGAAGTTTTAAGTAGAAACAAAAGGGAAAAGAAAAAGTAAATGATCTGTTGTGAATTCATAATTGTGTGTGTTTTCTTTCCAAAAGTTGATAATTTGTTGAATAGGAATAGGAAAGGTGTCGCGTCCAAACTTTCCAAAATTCAAAGAAGCTTCTTGCGCATTTCAGTTTGAAACAGAGAAGTTTGTTTGCATAACAGACAAAGGTATATAGGAAACTAATGGCGGTGGTTGTTCTATTCATGTTTTTAAATCCTTTCTTTTTCCGATGAAGGAAACAAGTTAGGTCATAGAGACCAAATTTGCTACACACCTTCAAGAAAAAAAGAAAGTATTTTATGTGTCCGTTTTTGCAAAAAGAAACTTTGAAATGCATGCATTTATGTTCTTGTATTGTCCCCGACTAATCAGACTTTATCATTTAATGTAATGCTATGTCTTTTGTCGACACCAATATCGGTTCGAAAAAAATAAAGTGTATTGTTTCTAGTTGTGTGTATTACATTAATACCCTCTTAAATTTACCAATTGCCAAATTGACTAAGGTGGCTCCAAAAAACAAGGGAATCCAGATTATGTTCTCACTTCACTCACACAGGTCGCACTCCTTGAAATCAGGCTTTGGGACTTCACTCATGACTAATGATGAGTAAAATCACCAACTTCCACTCCAAACATAGATGCTAATTAATGGTAACAATGCAACAAACTTGTCTCATCTGCGAGGACTATTAGTAGATTTATCAGTAAATCAAACAAGAATAGATGATTAACACATAAAACACATAGAAACAAAGAGATAATTGAAAAGTGATGTTAAGAAAGAGTGATGGCAAAAAAATGGAACCTTATGTAGATAGTCCTAAGGTAAAAGAAAGGGAGTGAGGTTGATTTTCATGCAAGTAATGGGAAGATCGTACTCTGCAGGCTGCAATTGCATGCAAGAAATGAGAAATGATGAATCATGATTGTAGCAGTAATGAATGAGGTCACTATAGCAAAGGCAGAGGCAGAGGTAGGCATAGCATAGGGATAGGGTGCGTGTAGGAGTGTCCTAGTGGGATGACACGTGTAATGACCCCATTGAATGGAGAATGATTGATCACCCTTCCACAGGGTTTATTACTCACTCTTTATTGTGCCACAATGCTTATTGTCGAGCAGATAGATATGTGGTTGTGGACCCCATTTTCAAACCAATGAATGCACATTTTGCAGAATTTGTCGTCTTCTTCCACTGTAGATGTTACCATTTCTTTTCCTCATCCACTGCTACAACATGCCAATCACTTCTTGCCAAACAACTTTCCCACCCCTTATCTTTGTCTATATATTTTTCAGGAAACCCTAGGGATTTCAGATACCCTTGTGCTTCCATTTTCACATCTCAGGCCTCACCTTTTACTTCCCTCCATTTTTTTTACTTTTTGTATGAATATTTCTTGAAATAATATACTATGAGTTTAGATTATTCATTAATGTTAAATATGTTAAAAGTTTCGTATCAGTCATAAGAGAATTTTATAATATATAAATCAGATATAAATTTTATTTTATAAATCAATTTTATGAAGTTGAGTTAAATTTAAAATTTACTTCTTAATATTTAAATATGATATCAAACAGTTTGGAAAATGATTTTTTGACTACTAAATCTTGATAACCTTATATTTTATAACCTTATATTTTATAATTTTAGGTGTCATTTTCTAAGTAGTTTTCTATTTTTCTTTTTTCTCATTCTTAATATTCAAAAACTTCTTAAAAGATGATATCTCATGTTATAAGAGAAAATTGTCAAAATTTAATAGTCAAAATATCATTATTCCAAAAGTTTATACCAACAAGATTTCTTTGTTATGATAACAATAAAAAATAAAATAACCATATATAAAGTTAATTAAAAATATCTATGCATTTCTTTTTGTACCAAATGAACTTTTAAGATGGAGTAAAATCAACTATAGTGGATTTAACATTAATGTTGAGTGGCGTCCAAGCATACATGAATCTTGAATTGAACATCAATACCTGAGGGAGGGGACAGAAAATGACCACCATTATACCTAAGGATCTTCTCTAAAAAGATGAAATTGACCTTAATTTTAAAATTTGCATACACTTTCGGTTCAAATTGCCGCAGCAGTTTAAGGATAAAGCATGTGCAGAAGAAAGAAATGAAATGGTTTTCCGACCAATTTTTTCACGTTATGTTGAAGGAAAGTAGATGTTTCTTGACAAGTAAACCTGTCTTCAAGAATTGAGGGAAGGCAAAGACAATTCCCATAAAATAAAAATATTCAAATGCATGTATAGTCTATAAAGGTGGTTTTGGATAAAAGTTTGTCTCAGAGTGCGTCTTCCTTACCGTGTAAGAAATAGCTTATATTATATAATATATGTATTGTTGTCCCTTAATAATAATAATATGTCACTTCCAACAAATAACGCGTTATCCTTGTTCTATGACCTACGTTTGAAAATTAGAATGTCCATGACATATGAGGGAGAGGTTTCTGGCGACAATTTTAGTTAGAATATGACAGTTTTAGCAGTTATATCATTTTCATCTATGTCCTATTATTTGGATTATTGTACGCAACATAGCTATCATAACATAAGAGTCGGAGGACAACTACACATGCAAAAATTCTAAACCACACAACATTTTTATACAAAAAAATAAACTCAAGTATACGAAATGAAATTGTTTATGTTTTTCAGCATGATTAGAATCATAATTCTCATTTATTTATTTATGCATTCTACACATCTCCTTTTAACAGAGACCATTTTTTTTTTCAAACTGATGCTAACATTACATTAGATAAACTAATTAATGGGATTTATTTTACATGTGTGTACTCGCCTTTTCTTCATGTACTCTTTGAAGTTTAAGAAAAGTAACGAAAAGAATCAATTATGATAACGGAAAAAAACTGAGAGATTAAATTAACTTTAAAAATTGAAAGATCATCATTATAATCACTTTATAATTAGGTATAGTTGAGAAGACTAACGATATGATTAAGATAGAAAGTTAATGACAGTAAAAGCCGGTTTAAATGGTGAAATTGAAGTTGTCTAACAGTGGTATGAGTGCATAGTGTTGAAGTAAACTTGTTATTAACTTATAAAATCTATCCTAATAAGATTTATTATTTTAGTCGTTATTAAGTTATTATCGGTAAGTTTATGGGGTAAAAATAAAAAAGTGAAGCATCATATACGGATGAGACTCATAAACTCATTGTCTTAAAGTTTTGAATTGAGAATGATGTCAATATCTTATGTAGTTGGACTCAGATCTTATTATTGTTGTATCTTCCAAGTAAATTCCTTCCCTCCTTAAACCTAACAAGTGATATCAGAGTCGATAGCTGGTTTCGGTGATCGACTCAGACGAATGCAGAATGTATCCAAATTCTTTCCAACAAGAATATGTAATCTTAACTACCTCTTCTATCATTCAGCCACATGAGTTCCTTTTCACGTCACAATAACACCGGACAAGTTGATTAATTAGGCTTGGAAAGTGAAAGTGAGAAGCAACACAAAAACTACTTTTGGAGAAATATTACCGACATCCCATCACGTTCCTACCCAGTTTTTGCCTCACTTTGAAACATAACGCTCCTGCTTATTGGTTAGGAACAAGGTCAAAAAGCACCAATTTTAACAAGATTCATCATTTTTTCTGAGTAATTTCAATGAAGACTTTTGAACCTAATGCCACCTTTATATTGGGACACTCAGCTTCACCAGTTCCACCTTTACGAGACCAAGAAAGAAAAGAAAAATGATAGTTAAAAAAGAAAAATAGAAACATGATAAATTATAGTGACATTTCGAAGAGAAAAGAAAACACAAGAAGCAAAGGTGGACGAGAATCTGGATAAGGGTGTTGTAGTTATCAATTCAATTTCTTTTCATTTCCAACACCTTAAAAACGAGTCAAGATATTAACTAGTTAAACAAAGATATTGATAATTTGTTTAAGGTAGAAGTAGGAGTTTAAAATTTCTAAATTAAGTAAAAGTGAAAATTTAAAATGAGACAAAAAAAAAATCCATGTACATTAATTACATAAATTATAAGTGATATCATAATACCTTTGTATGCTTTCTTCTGAATTTGTTCGTGTTAGTTCAATTCAATAACATTTTCTTTAAACAATGACAATACTGATATCGGTTGTTAAATTACTAAATTTGAAAAAAAAAATATTTAAAGTTTATCATGAAAGTAAAAAAAATTAATTTAGTTATAAGACATAAAATATTTAATAAATTAATCTAAATTTTATTTAAATATGTTTTTTTTATTAATATCAGAGAGGTTGAATTTCTAAAATAAAAAATAAAAAATGTATATTTTGGTTTTCTTAATTTAAAAAAAATAGTATTAAACTTCAAACATAAATACTTAATATTTATATGTATTTTTTAAAATTCATAGTGACAGATGGGTCATCGTCTTATCCCACTCTAGTCTGTCATGTTTGCAAGAGGTGAGAGAGGCAAATGGATGATGACCTAATTTGTCCAATTATGTTTTTCACCTAAAAAAAAAAACTCAGATTCAACTCATTTTATCAAGATCTTTAAGAACTCAATGGCTTGATAAATTTCGACTGAATATATTAATTTCTCTGTGTCATCATTTCGGTTCAAGATTTAAAATTATAAATTTGATAGCGTCCGTTGGAAAATCGAACTTAAGCTATAAGAGCTTGAGTCATGAAAGCTCGTACTTTCAAGGTTTAATTATTATTCTTTTACTTATATTTTAAGTTTTTTGTTTTTTTAATATTTATTTTTTATTCAATCAAATATTATTATATATTAAATTGATTTAACGTGGTTCTCTACTTTAAATCTATGTAATGTTGTTTGAAAATGATCACATGTTAATATAATAAAATGTTTAATTGAATCTTTATATTTCTTTTTACATATAAACAATGTAATTTTTTGTTCATCAATTATTTTTTATAGATCTTGGGAACGAATCCATAAATCATATCCAGTTTATATGTTTATCTCCAACGACGACGCAGTTGACAAAAATAAAGATCTTGCATATGTTATATTAAATTTAAATGAGACGGTGGAATTATGCTATTAGAAAAGAAGGGATTAAAGATAGAAAAGATGGCTTCAACTTAGACGTACTAAATTATTCTGATTTTACTGACCACATTATTTCTATTTAAATAATATAAAAATTCAATTTAATTTAAAAAAAGAATATAGGGATGAAATTAATAGGTAAACATTTGATTAGATGGACACATGATTATCTTTCGAATAACATTAACTTTAATTTAATGAAAAGAATGACATTAAATCAATTTAACACTTAATTAAACTTGATTGAACCACAGATAAAAATTGAAAACAAAATAAATCAAAGTCCAAATTGTTTCGGTGTACCCAATAAAATCTTATATCGTTTAGAGGTCAAACAAAATTTAAATATTTTTACCTTTCTCTACCCTTCGATGTAGACAAAATTGTGACGGAACTCAACCCTCCAAAACAGACAATATTTCAGGAATGTGATAATTGTTCCTAACGATGACTGACGAATGAACTTGGATCGGAACCGGAACAAATAAGAACCTGGGTGAATTAATTGACATTGATTAATTAGAATCTAAACATTTGATTACATATGCATTTGGATGGGTATTTGACATTGTTAAGAGAAGAAGATGAAGAATGCGTATGCGTTGATGTTTTGGTGGAAACAGGGGGTGGTTGAAGGAAGAAGGCAAAGAAAGGAGACATTATTATGATGATGATGAGTTGGGTGGAACCAGGAAACGTCGCATCTTGTTTGTGGTGGCGAAAACAGAAGATCCCTACACGTAATTGCTGCATATTTGAGTTAAGTAATTGGCAGAAATAAAAGAAAAAGATAATGGAGGGATAGGAACAGGGGCCAAGTGTCAGAGCCATTGCATTGCACACCACATTCACCATTCACCACACCCCTCTACACTCCCTATATCTCATTCAACCCTCATCATTATGCATCATTGCAAGCTTTACAAACTTTTTTTTTTTTTAATGCTCTAACCCACCTCTCTTATTACTATGAATCTTTCTTAGCTCTTTATGTATTTATAAATATCAGGTAAATTATAAAAAACACTAAAATAATACAGTAGAGATGAATATGAAAATAATACTAATGCAGAAAGTGCATTTAATAATGTGTAAAGACCACACAAATTTTGATTTATATTCATTTTCATTTTCATACCAATTTAAAAAATTACATATTATTTTATAAAAGGTAGAATTTAAGTCTAACTAAATCTCACAAAACCAGCTTGTAAAGTGAGGTTTGGACTCACTTATATACTATAAACTTGTCTTATCTTTAGTCAATGTTGGATTCCCAACACATCTCCTATGTCAAGATATCAACATCTCGAACACACGAGACTAAATATTAATAAGTGATCCGTTAACGGTCTGATAAGGTTCAAACAAACAATAAATCTTTCGATAATAGGTGACAAAATAAAACTACCAAGACTCAAGCTCACGACTCTTAAACCATGTTAAAAAGTAAATTTTAAATTTAACTCACCCCACAAAATCAATTTATTAAGTGAAATTTGTATCCATTTATATATAATAAATTTGTCTTATCTCTAATAAATTTAAAATCTTCAACACATTTATATTATGCTAGTTTATTTTTTCATTCTACTCTTTTTGCTTCTTCTTTTCCGCTGATATATTGTTCAAGCCTACTAAAATGCAGTGCTCATTTGTGTTTGGTTTCCTTGATGTGCACCGATTTATAACAAAAGAAAAGCACAAAATAAAAAGAAAGAAAACTTAATCAAACTTTTAATGTATTTACTATTGTTTTCAAAGTTTATGTATCTTATATCATATAATCGATAGTTGCTTATATTACATGTACATATAATTGATCGTTATAACATAAAATTAATTATAAAAAAATAATAATACTTTTTTAAATATATATATATATATATATTAAATTCAATATTTAAGAAAAATTAATTTACAAGAATAAGGATAGTTGGATCATTTTATAAATATATCACTTTATAGTTTTTTTTTTTAATTTATTCTATCAATTAAATTATTAAGAAATTTTTTATCTTTTTTCTTCACTTTGGTACTTTCTATCTTTTAATTCAAAGAATTAAAATTTTCACCATCTTTCCTTTCTTTCACTTTTCATTCATGAATATCCAATACTTGAAAGTAAATGTTTCTAAAAAAATTGATTACCATAACTCTCCATTTATATATTAATAGGATAATGTATAATTTAAGCAAAATATATGAACATAGTTACATCATACAAATACAAATATTTATAATTCAAAATCATCGAAATAAAGTATATTATAATAAAACACTACACTACATGTTAACCCATCATATGAAATTTTATCCATTTTATGTTCACATGTAACAATATCTACTTCGTATGAAGTGTTCACTTATTTTCACTTAATATCATTTTTCGTACTAAGTATGATCATCACAGTATACACACAAACATACAATAGCAAACTAATGAAATTTAAATATCATATCGGAGTATAACATAATGCATGTGAATCCATATTTATCTAAATAAATCATGCATTTTAGCATAATTTGGAAGGCACTAAGTTATGATAAACAAGTTGCATCAAAGTATAACACTTGACATATCCTAAACCTATCAAATCATATACATATATATTATCTCATACATTTATAGAATCTTTCTAAATCCATCATCCATAAAGGTCATAAAAAAAAAACATATGTCAAATATATGACATTAATAATGTACATACCTTTAGAAATTTGTCGTCAAGACTACAACATAGATTTAAAAAAGAATGTGAATATTATTAATAATATTGAGGATTTGTGTTAGTAGTTACGTATAAATGTTAACACGTAATTGTTGCATTGAACCAACAACCACTGCATTATACAAACATGATGCATGCATTTCCCCTGCATTGGGTATACTTCAATTTTTCTGTTGTTCATGAATGTGGTCCATTGTTAAATAAAGATTCAATCAATTATATGATAATATGTGGATATGATGCCATGATTTTCACTTATCTTTTTCATATAACACCATTTTGTAACACATAAATTGAACACATACTATCCTTTTTCATATAACACCATTTTGTATGAAGAGCAAAAGTTCATAATCTAAAATGTGCAACGAGAGTAAGAGTAACAATGGCGGAAGGTTAATTCTTTTGAATTTATATAAATATATTTTTCTATAATATTTGGTAATATTTAGATCCTTCAAACCGTTTTTACATCAATAAAAAGTTAATATTTTTCTATATTAATTTTGTTATTTTAATAAATCTTTCACTCTTAATCATACTAAAGTTTTAATGGATAAGTCAATTCATGTATCATCAACTCACGTATAGTTTGGATTAATCTATGAATTAATTTATAATGTTTCTCTAAATATACAAATAATATTTGTTTGCTTTCTATTTAAAATATTTCTTTAATGGAAATATTAATACATTTACTAAGCCTTTTTAGACAAACTTTTTTGTCTTAGTCCGTATTAGTAGTATGCACAATTTTTAGACAAACTAAAAAATATTTCATACTAGTAGTTTGCACACTTTTTGTCTTAGTCCCAACATGACGTATATTTTTAAGTTCACAGATTCTAGTTCCTATTAATTATAATATTATAGTACAATATATATATATATATATATATATATATATATATATATATATATATATATATATA
>Ga0099823_1003996_pt1 | contig 14253 bp, 6 predicted proteins | sample CowpearedBW_FD_76831 | JGI IMG/M metagenome (GOLD analysis project Ga0099823, IMG submission 76831) | Root nodule microbial communities of legume samples collected from California, USA - Cow pea red BW | ecosystem: Host-associated > Plants > Roots > Nodule | place: USA: California | collected...
ATTTATTTTTCTCAAAAAGTTACAAGCTATTACTGATTTCCATATATGCTCAAATGTGTGAAAGTTATTTTCATACTTCTCAAATTCTATATTTGTGGACACTAAACAATGTTAACTTTCAGAGAAATTAGTAATTTTCTTATAATATTCTTATGCCACCAAAGCCCTCCTATGTATGCGCAGTGAATCCTTGGTTTTTGTAATGTTTAGTCTGACATTAATGACAACTGTGCTATTACTTTTACTGTATTATGCTGTTCGCTCTTTGGCGATTGGGGACCTGGTCATGGAATGAATCACCTAATTAATTCTGATTCCATTTAGGCAAGGACTTGGTTGAAATAACTACTTCAGAACATGGAGATCCTAACCGAAAAATCCTTGGGCAGGTCCTTGTGCAACATCCAAACACTACGAAGAATGGTATTAAAAATATATAATTTAAGTTTTGAAAGTCATTAACTTCCGGCAACTGGTAAAATGGAAGACCTTTCCTCCAATGTTTTTTCCTTTAATTTTTAATTTTAGTGTTTCTAATACAAGCTGGTGTTTGTGTAAACACGTTTTTTTGTTGAATTAGAATTTCCTGCGCCCCTTGCTACGAAGATATTTTATTCACAAAGGACCAATCGACTGCGTGCCAGACTTCGCCATCTTTACTTCCAGAACTTAAACGAGCAATTGCGTACTGATTTGTGTCCAAAGACATCACCTGAAGATATGGTCACATTCCAAGATTCATCTCTTAGATGCCCTTCATCTTCTCAACTGGACAATGTGCCCGAGGTGTGACAATCTTTGCTCTTTTTTAATGCTGATCATTTACAATTATAGGTCGAATCATGTCAACAAAGTTATACAGTTCTTTTTTTTTTTTGAAAAATAGGGCCGATCATCTCCTCAAAAATCTGATCATATTCTTGCCAAAAGCTCAGAAGTTTGCGTACTAAAAGCAGGAGGCCTGCCAAGTAATGGTTTGTCAAATCAGTTTCTTCTCGATAATGTTTCAAGGTCTACAGCCACTCATGTTGGTTTGACTAGAAGCAACTTTCTTCCAACATCCTATTCATTTTCTAGCAACACAGGTAATCTAATATGTTATTGAGTTGTCTTTTCATGTTTATAGGGTATTCTAAATTTAGAAAAACTAAGTAATCGTGAAAAGCCTATCACTAACTAAAGGACGGATTGAGGTGAAAGATTTGCTTTGACAAAAAGCTGACAATTTTTGGAGTGATAGCTTGAAGGAAAATGATTGGTACAAGTTGTTAACGAGTGTTTTTTGTTCTGTTTTTTGTAGGAAATTCATTGGGAACAATGCAGCAACCGAATGGTAGTGTTCCTGTTATTTAGAAACCATGGTGGAAATTTTTTGGGTTGGTTAAGGTTCAGGTAAACAATACTTGAGTTTAGGATTTAGCTCCTTTTTTGAAGCTGATAAAGTAAATTACTCAAATTGTGTATCCTGTCATCTGCTTTGTACATGTAAACTTCTGTATAAATGGATGGAAATGAAGAAATTATTAGTTCTATATCCCCAGTGTCCTCAACTCGATACTTGGTCTTCTGTTATTTATGCTTACTAGTATTTGCATAGCAGCTTGCATCGTTCTTGATATTACAGGTTTCTCAATACAAGAATATATTTGGGAACAGATATGCAGATTTACAATGCTATCAGCTATTAAACAGGTTCCAGTATGTCAGAAAAAGTGAGTTTTGGACTGTGTAACAATATGATCAGATGATAATTAGACTAAAACTTCTATTTCTCCAGTAGGAATAATTTATTATTATAACAAATTTTATATTTTGTTTTAACAATTAGTCAAGGCTCTGTATTTCTGTTTAAACGGGGGCCTCTATTTAATTTTTTTATTCTTATTCCTAAAATTTAACTGTGTCAAATCTTTGTGTTTTCTTTTGGATTTATTTTGAACCAGAAAAGAACTCTCCTCATGGAAATCTGGCAGTGATATAATGTATATTTTAATTTTTAATTTTGAAGTAACTTTGGAGGAAAAAGGTAATTTTGTTTTAAATGGAGGCCACATGTTCATTTGGTGAGTACAATAAATTTATTATCACGTTGTCCTTTGTTTAATTCCATGCTTGAAATGATCATGGAAGCACATTCATTAATGATATGAATATTCACAACATTTTGCCTACCTGTGGAAGGTTCGTGGGAGTTGGAGAATCGGGTGCTCAACTTAATGAAATTGAGAATTTGGTAAATTTTTTATCGGAAATATAGTAACATTTGATGTACATGCGAAATGACACCAGATATTGACTTCTCTCTGTCACTTTTGGTAGGAATTGTCACATTCCATTCACGTCTTCTAATATCTAGTAGCAGATTCTTCTTTATGCCATCTGGAAAGAAAAAAAATCAGGTAGTGTACCACATGGAATTTTATTAGAATAGATGATGTCATACCACGTGCTAGTCCAGACTCACCGCAACTAGGTGAATGCTTTGTTGGAAAAATCAAAGATACTTTATCTTATTTTGACTTGTATGAAATGAATAAGAATTATTTATTTGGGATTACAGTAAATAAATTTATTATAAAAATGTATTTTTTAATATCTTTAATATAATCCAAAATTTTTAATATCTTATAAATTTTGGTTTCTCTAATTTAATATTTATGAAAGAAATTGTTTTAATGACTGTTTGAAATATATTTTTGTTGTTATTAATGAAATGATGTGAATACTGTATTTCTTTGTGTTTTTTGATTTGTCGATAACTTGTCTTTTTAATATTTTTAACTTTTTGTCAATTTTTTTTTTTACTGACGGGATAACTTTTAGGTAGGGAGGAATAAATAATATTGTAGATGAAATAAACAAGTTGAAAATGATAAGAGAGAATTATTATTTTAAAATATTTTTGGTTTGAGTTGTTTTAATTTGATCCATTTTTCGTCTGTGCAATAATTGTTTGAGACAGTGGTAAAACAGTGATCAGCTGTAGACAAATAAGATATTGTGGGAAAGAAGATCAATTCATTATATTTATATATTTCTAAAATAAAGTGTCAAACGATGAGGTGGTGCGCCACTTGTTTTGCGAACTCTACTTTGTATCTCTTTCCCTCTTTATATATAAACTAAATTCTAAGGTTTATAAATTTAAATATTTTTATTTAACTTGTCTATTCAATACATAATTATTCACGATCTTGTTAAAGTAATACAAATATTTAATTATTTTATATTAATTGTTATATATTTTTATATTATTCATAAAATTTTATTTTTTAATACAATGAGGTAGATAAAATAAGCAAGCAAGGAGTAAAATAACAATTATGTTATTTAATTAATAAAAAAATTAATAAAACAGATGTAATTAAATATAAAATTTTAGAATATTTAATGGATAAATTTTTTAATAGAAATTTAGTTTAAAATATCAAAGTTTATGAGGTAGAAACTTAATTAAACCTATAATCATATATTCTATAATAGAAGTGATAAAATAAATGTTTAATATTCAATTTATCATGAGAAATTAAGAATGAAATATAAATTTGAATTTCTCAATTTTTCTATGAAATGGACTTTTTATTCTGTGTACATAGTTAATCTCGTAAACATAAAATGGTTTTCTTACTTGAATATATTTTAGTCATAAATTTTGTTGTTGAAGCATTTAAATTAAGTCTCGGCCTTCAAAGCATTATCTTGTCTTTGGTCTTTTTTTTTTTCTCCATCACACCATTATTTTGTGTGAAAAGTTTGAGTTGATATGATTTCAATGCATTTGGGAGAGTTGAGTAATGTTGTGTAGTGGTAGAATGAGTCACTTATAATCTCTTTTTGTTTGCCAGAATAGTTCTAAACTTTTGTCTCCTACTACACCCACTTCCTCCTTCCTTCTTCTTTTGTCATTTTCATACTTTCATTTCCCTGCTTTTGGCTTATCTATAATTCTATCAACAAACCATACTCTATCACATAAATCTGAAGCCACCATCTTTATTTTGCTTCTACGAATATACATACACAACACGATTGGAATTTGCCTTTAATATCTTCTCCCCATCTTGTCAATTCCACACCCTCCTTTTCAGAGTTGTCTTTTCTTCAAATATATATAAAAAAATGATCTTTTTTATGTGTTATCTCATAGTAAGCATCACAAATATAGAAATATAATGTTTTCCTGCTTTGCCTTTTTCACAAATTACATGTCATTTTTTCTAGTTTTTATCCCAATCAGGAGAAAAACGAGTCAACTCATGCTAAATTAAGCATAGGTTATAGGTTATTATAGTAATTGATGAATGAATGAATTAATGTAAATTAAAAAGCCATATAAGCCTTTAGGATTGTAAGTCTTTGTCTTTTAAAATGACAGCCAGTTATGAGACAAACAGTTGCCTTCTTTCAAACTCTCGACCCAAATTTTATTTATTTTTGTTATAAAACAATATCAAATATGTAATATTTCAATTTTGACAAAAAAAAAATTGTAAAACTTAAAATAACACATAACTCTTGTTAGAAATAAATAGTAAGACGCAGCTTTCGTGCCGTTTTAAATATTTGAAGTGCAAACTTTATTAGTGGTAATGAAGTTATCCGGTAGTGTACTGTAAAACCAGTCATTTATATAAAAAAAATGTAAGAATTATATAATATGAAACTTTGATAAAAGTAATGGTCTGTGACAAGTAATGAAATCTCCACTATTTTTACTATTCATTCATTTAGTCATATAGGTTATGATTACTTTGGTTTTGGTGGAATACTTTAGTATGTAACTTCATTTAAAACGTTGCTAAATTTATTGGCAGAAAAATAAAACTTATAAAATGCATATGATGTCAACAAAATTTGTATATGCAGATATTTGCAGATAAAATTTATAATGAGTAAAAAATAGATATTCGCAGATAATGAGTATGAGTATTTTTTACATCTGCATCTTAACGAGGTAAGTACCCTTATCATAATATTCATACATGTGTATACTCATATTCACTATACTATAAATTAAATTGAAAAAGAAAATGATTAAAATATATTATTAAATATTTTAATTTTTTTTTATAAATATCTACAGATACTAGTGAATATTAAAAAAATATAGATATTCATATAATAGATACCATACGAAAATAAAGACAGATATGAAACAAATATTTATGTGTGAATAAAGATACAGAAAAACTATTATCCATACTCTAACCACTACTTCGATATCCCTAATGTATTTTTTTTAATGATTTTTATTAAATGTGGTCATTTAATTGTTTTGATTATAATTTTTTTTGGACCAAAAATGTTGTTATTGAGTTATACTAAAAGCTTATAATTCTTTGTCATGTTCTCTCCCTCTTCTTTGTCCCGCTTCCTTTTTTGTTCATTATCTTGCCCATCATTTCGTTTATATTCCAATTTTAGTCGATTATTAAACTATTAAATTTCCTCAAATGTTGTTTTAAAGGATCCATGTGCTTAAACATAAACTTGAAATAAAACACAAGGAACCATGTTGATAATTTTGTACAAAAAATTATATTTTACTCTTCTCAATCCTTCACCGTCTCCTAGTTGGAAACTTGCAAAGCACCACTATCTGTTACATCACAAAGCCCTTTATAATTTAAGTGTTGTAATTGACAGTTTAAGTGAAGCTTTTCGTCACCTAAAATTAAACCCTTTTCTCATTGTTGGTGTGAGTTTTAACTTCTCCAATGCTTAAAGCTTTTACATTTACCCAACAGAGTAATGTACTCCAAAAATCTATCTCACTTTTTCTCGAGCAAAGTTATGTAATTTTAATTTGATTTTTTTTAAAATTGAAAAAATCGGTTATTTAATATATAAAAGTAGGGTTAAATATGTTTTTGATCTCTTAACTTTTTTAGTAAATTTTGGAATTAGTTTATTTCGAAACTTTAGACCAATTTAGTCATTTATCTTTCGAAATACGTGAATTTAGTCCTTTTAATCAAATTTGGTTAAGTTTATTTGACATTTCAAGCGCGTTTCATAATAATATTTGACTTAACCTTAAAGAAAAAATATGTCAAACAAAATAAATAACTCAAATTCAATCCTGAAATGCATATGAAATATCAAATAAACCTAACAAAATTTAATTAAAAGAACTAAATTTATGTCTTCGAAAGATGAAAGATTAAATTGGTCTAAAGTTTCAAAATGGACTAATTCTAAAATTTACTGAAAGTTAAAAGACCAAAAACATATTTAACCCATAAAAATACACTAAATTTACATAATTTTTTTGAAGAAAAATTACTGAGTAAGTATTTGATGGAGTGAAAAGGAAAATTGGTTTGCAAATGAATAGAAGTGGTTGATAGAATGGACCATAATAATGCACTGAAAAGCATTGTATTTTGCGTATAGATATTAGTATGGTGGGGTATCATGACTTCTACCTACTGCTAAATTGTGGTACCAATTCTAAGAACACTGCCACTAAACTCATTCACCCTATTTTGATAATGACATAATCTTTCTTATGCACCCATTTTATCAATTCCTCAATAATAACATTAAGGACACTAAGTTTCTTAGGGTTATCATTTACAAGTCTAATAGTTTGGTAAAAGGGAAAGAATCTACTAAAACATTCAATGTTGCAACAATCACTAACAGTGAGTGATTCATCATGTTTGTTATGATGATGATGATTCATTCATTAGGATCTAATAGATTTTTATGGTTTACATATAAAAAGCTAAGTGGGTTTGAATATGTCCTCCCAACAAATATTGTATTTTTTTTTCTCACGATTCATAAAATTATTTTTGTACTCCAAATTTTGAATTAGTTATTCTCACTTTTTAGTGGGAGGTTAAAATTAAAAAATAAAATTAAGGACTGAAACAATTGAAAATAAAAATACAAAAATTGAAGATATTTTGGGTTTAATAGAGGAGAAGACATTTCTCTCTTTTTTTTTATGTTGGTGGAGAAAAGCAAAACATGTGAGTGGGACATGTTTTTTAATCCTTCATTATCTAATCAGATAAAGAAAAAAAATTATGTATTCAATTCTTATGAATAACAAGAATTTTCTTATGTTTTTCTTGACTTTTTCCTTTTTTTTTCTTCTATCTTCTTGTATGTTAAAGAATGGGCATTATTTTTTAAAAAAGGACAACACTGGTAATTCTAAATTTATATTTGAAGGCAAAAATAAAACTGGCAAAAAAAAAGAAAAAAATAAGTATTACTTGAAATTACTTTAAAAAAATAAAAGTAATGCTAATAATAAAATTAGAACTTGTGAAAAAAAAATAATTAAGACTATATTTTACAGGAAGGAACCTAAGAGTGAGTAAAAAAATAAAATAATATATAATGTTTGAAGTCTCATATCGCTTAGAGATAAGATCATTTCATAATATATAAGTGAAGTGTAAATCTTACTTTGTAAACTGGTTTTATAGGTTGATTTAATCTTAAACTCCATTTTTAATATGGTATCAGAGTCAGATTAGAAACTATATTAATGGGATGAATCAGAATATTTTCAATTAAACTAATAGTAATTTAGTGTAGCTAATTATGTAATTAGTAACATTACGCCTAAATAATGTTCAAACTGCAGTTGAAAAATACTCGAATAAAGTGGTTTTATAAGATTATTCGGAATAGAAATAAAAATTGAAATGTAGCATAAAACAATAACATTTGATTTCATTGGAAACATATACGCAAATTTGAACTTCCCTGCCCTCCATCTTTCATAAACAAAGTTATTACAAGTTTAAGATATAAACATAAACAATGAAAAGAAAAATGATGTTGCACTTGATGATGAACAATTAAACAATGTTGAATGTTTTGTTTGGCTGCAGTTGTCGAGTTTTGGTGATATTAAAATGTGTGTTAGATGTGAAATGGAATGATAGTTGATGATGTGTTGTTTAGTACGGGTTCAATGTTAAAGCTACCATAATATACAATAATATATGCCTAACAACTACTACATTTCATTACTCATTTATCATATCATTTAATTGTTTTCCAAAAAAATTAATTAATGATTAACTTTTTTAAAGAAGTCTATTTTAGTAATGTCAATTTTTCATTCATAGATTTTCCAAACTCTGAGAATTTCAAGTTGTGATTCACTCAAGGAACGTTGGTGTATACAAGTTTTGTATAAAATAACAAAGAGAAAAATTAAAATAAATGTGTGAGAAAGAAATTATATAATAGAAAAACTAAAAGAATAATGTTATAAAAATATTATTTTCGTGAATTTATTTTAAAAGTGGTTTAACTTTTGTTTTTTAAGCTTCATTTTTTTATTTACAAGTTCTGCCTAAAGTGTCTTGTATTTTCATAAAATCAACATTATCAATATACTCATTCACCTTTTAAATTAATAAAATATTTTATTATTTGATAAAAATAGAAAAATCTAATTTGCATATGAAAGACAAAATAGCACAATCGTAAGAGGGATTAATCATGGATAAGGGCAATCTTGTGATATACTAAATACAACACTTAAAATATTTTACTATACAGAAAAAAAGAAGTACTAATTAGAGATAGTATAACTCATAAGTTACAACTTTAATAAATTACTATATGTATCTCACATAATAATAACAATAACATTTATCAGGAACCGAATTTTACTAAACTGTTTTTTTCTTTATTTATGGAAAAACTTTAATATATAACTTTTTCAGATACTGAAATTGAAATAAAAACATTAACATTTTATTACAACTAAAAAAGTAAATCAATATAAAAATACTACAAAAAGAGAAAGTATCACATAAATACAAAAATAAATGGCAGAACAATTAAGGATATAACTAAATGATAGATAGTGAATTGTTTTTGTATTATTCAAATAATTAAGTGAACAAGACCTTTTTCTCCGATAACACGTTAATCTTTTTCAGAATCAGGATTGGATAAGAAGTTTCTAAAGTAAGAAATTATAAAACTAAAATATTCTGAGGAAATGTACTAATATTTTTTAACTGAGAATTCCTTTATCAACAATGTTGCTCTATAAAACATCACCACAGGATTTAAGTTTAATCTAATTGAACTAATAAGAGTTTAATTTCCTTCATCAACTAATAAAAAATATTCTTCAAGATTACTGTTGTAGACTGTTGTATGAACCCTACATCAGAAAAATTACCCTTTCAACCATATCATCATCATCATTATCATTGTGTTTTCTCCATTGGATCAACAAAGCCAATTTACCAAAAAAACCCCAAAAACAGTCTCCACCAGCACCAAACATTTACACTACCTACCATATATTGCTATCTTCCCTCTCAGTAACAACCAACTCTTTCATTTCATCAGATCAAACCATCACATTGCATTTCACTTTACTGCATCAACCATTATCTCATCTTCTTTTCTTTTCTCTCTCCAAAACACAAAAGTACAAAACCACTCACTCACCATTCTCTCACTTTCTTTCTCTATCTCTCTCTTATCAGAATCCCATCTCCCTCTCTGTGCTGCATCTCTACTACCCTTTCTCTTATCTTCCCAAACCCACCAAAAAAGAATCAATTTTTTAATCACCCTGAGGAAAAAAAATCCCTTTTTTCCCCCTCAATCAACGCAACACGCTTAAATTACCACCCTTCTTCCTCTCTCTTTCTTTCTATCTCTCTCACACGCGCGCACTCCTCCTCCTAAAGGCTTTACCTTTCGCGGAATCGGAATCGGAATCGGTGATCTAGATGGGCATAATCAGAAGCATGAGATCGAGGTCGCATCGCGTCGTGCAGGAGCAAGAAGAGTGTGTTGGTGACAGCATGAGACAGAGTTGTTGGGCCAACATGCCCCAAGAGCTTCTCCGAGAGGTTCTCCTACGAATCGAGGCCTCCGAGGACACGTGGCCGCCGCGGAAGAGTGTCGTCGCCTGCGCCGGCGTGTGCCGCAGCTGGAGACAAATCACCAAAGACATTGTCAAAACGCCCGAACTTTCCTCAAAAATCACCTTCCCCATTTCTGTTAAACAGGTTTCTTCACCACCCTTTTCCTTTTTGCCTTCAATTTTCTGTGGGATTTCCTCAAAATTCAATTTTACTTCACGCACTGCACATAATTTGACACTATTAATTAGAGATCATAGTAGTTGATACCACTTTTTTTTTCTTTTAAGACGGTTTTTAACTGTTAACCATTTTTATGTATCGGTCTTTATTTCTTGAAGCGTATTTTTGTTTTCAAACTTGTACTTTCGTTTTGGTTCCTGAAGTCAAGACTCTGTTAACCAACAGAGCAATAAATGGAGATTGGAGTGTAATATGGCCCAAAATATTCTGGTGGTGGTTAATCGCCAGAAATTTTCTCTTAAGCGACAATTTTTTTTTGCATTCAAACTGTTAAAAAATTTGACAGTTTTACTGAACAGAATTAGGTCACAGTTGAGGGCAGGAATCAGAAACAAAATTAAGATGTGATTGGATAACATTAATATAATTACTACAAAAGTTACTAAATTTGCAATAAAATGTTTATGTACAAGTGCATGCATCACTGTTTACTGATATTCAGTTAAATATAAACTCTCTCAAAAAGAAAAGTGTAACTCATTTACTTTTCTATTAACTTTTTGTTGAGTTGAGAGGGTATTTTGTACTTTTTTGGTGATGGGATTATTTTATTGATTGGGTTTGGTATTATTCCTCATATTAGCATGATTGTTTGATTCAGTGCAACGAGGTTTTCTTGTGTTACCCACTGTTTGTTTTGTTTCTTCCTAACGTTGGTTTTTGTGAAGAATCATGACGATATTCTTGGCTCGATGTTGTGATGAGTTGTGCTTCGATTTCTTTATGGTTGAAAAAAATAAAAGAAAAATATTGATTCACCCCGCCTGTGGCGTGAAGGCAAGGGCGAAGGTAATTGTGAGCTGATGGATAGAGTTGAACCAATGAACTCATTTTTGGGGTCTTTCACTTTCATTGTGTGACTCTATTAAATATTATTAACTTCGTTTCTTTGGAATATTAATAAGATGGTTGTGCATTTCTTTTTTCTCATCTTTTTGTATGACGTATAGGAATATAATGCATGAATTAAAATATACCGAACCTCCTTGTTTGTATTAAAATCACTCTAACTTTTTAATGTCTTTTATCTGTCCTTTTAATTATCATGACATTTCATATGCTACTGCTTTTCTCTTCCTTTTCATAAATTAATTAATGCCATCCCGATAAATATTTGAGGGAGAATGTCGTTCTTCATAGTGGTTCTATCCAACTATAGCAATGGTGAATTGTTTTTGGACAGATTGTGTTTTTTGTTGATTTCTAACAGTATCTACTGGGAAAAAGAAACTGATAAATTCCTGCCTATTCTGTATAAATCCCTCTAATGTTCATTTTATCCTTGTGGAAAATTGTTATTTTGGTTGGACCATGATCTTTGTGGATATTTTGTTGCATAACACTATATTCCCTTTTTGCGCCTCCATCACTAGGATTGAATGTTCAATATCACTACTTAGGAGGCTGGGACCACTATATAGTGATGTCACTATTTTAATTATTATGAAGTTTACATGGGCGTTTACTCACTAATACCTTCCACAACATTTTGAGAGGACCACTTTAAGTGGCATCTGGGTATTGTCACTGTTACTATTGGCATGGCATCCTTAGTGTGCATCTTTCATTGATCCTCGTTTTCTTATGCTGCCCAGTTGTTCCAATTTATCTGGGATTATTATGTTTTGATTGGTTTGTGGTCCTTGTTATACAATATACTGGCCAAAAGGGTTAAAGAAGAGGTTAAGCTTTTGAGTTCAGTGGGTACCAGAAGGTTCAGTGGAATGCTCTGATTTTTGTTTTTATTTCCCTGCTCTCCATGGTATCGCACTAAAGATTCCCTTGTTCACTGCAAAGGCATGATGCTTGAATGTGACTATTGTGCTTGTCTTTTATTACTTAGTACTTCATTATACTGTTTTCCTTCTCTTGTCATTGACATGTTTTCATCTGTGAGTAATTTTTGCAGCCTGGCCCAAGGGAGAATCTCCTCCGGTGCTTTATAAAGCGCAACCGCTCAACTCAAACGTACTATTTGTTTCTCAGTTTAACTAACAGTAAGTATATAATAAAACTTGTGGTTGAATCTTCCTGTTTTAGCTTTAGATTCTTTGTTTTTCCACCATTATTTAATCCTAAGAGAGTGTGTTCTTCATCGCAGCGCTAGCTGAAGATGGGAAGTTTCTTCTGGCTGCACGCAAGTGCAGACGTCCGACATGCACAGATTATATCATCTCTCTTGATGCAGATGATATGTCAAAGGGAAGCAACTCCTATGTCGGGAAACTAAGGTGTGATGTAATTTGGCACTGTGGTCATTGTTTGTTGTCTTGTTTATTATTGCATTGACTTACACCTTTTTCTTTTCCTTTTTAACCAGATCAAATTTTCTTGGAACAAAGTTCACAATCTATGACAGCCAGCCACCTCACTCGGGGGCAAGGATTATGAAAAGTCGCTCCACAAGGCTGGTGAATCTAAAACAAGTTTCGCCGAAAGTCCCTACAGGGAACTATCCAGTGGCTCACATCTCATATGAATTGAATGTGCTAGGCTCCCGGTAAGTTTTACATATTGGAATTGTAAGTAGATCTTCATGCATGAAATTAACTATTGCTCATACTTGTTATATTTATTCGTATAAATTTTAACCTTCCATTCATAGATTTTCTTTTGGTAGACATTGATGCTTTGAATTAGGCAAAATGTTTGCTGAAAATATATTAGATAACTTTTCATCCTCTTTATTTATGTAATACTTACAATGTGTATACCCTAAGCAGGGGGCCTCGGAGAATGCATTGTGTCATGGATTCCATTCCTGCCACTGCAATTGAAGCTGGAGGAGTAGCTCCTACACAGACCGAGTTTTCTCTTAACAACATAGATATGTTTCCTTCTTTCCCTTTTTTCCGATCAAAATCAAATCGTGTAGAAAACACCATGTCCGGACCCCTGGTTGATCAAAAGGATGGGATGCTCGTGTTGAAAAACAAGTCTCCTAGGTGGCATGAGCAGCTCCAGTGTTGGTGCTTAAACTTTCATGGCCGGGTGACAATTGCCTCAGTTAAAAACTTTCAGCTGGTAGCTTCTGCGGAAAATGGACCTGCTGGACCAGAGCATGATAAGATTATCCTCCAATTTGGAAAAGTTGGGAAGGATTTGTTTACGATGGATTACCGATACCCTATTTCGGCATTTCAGGCCTTTGCGATGTGCCTCAGCAGCTTTGATACCAAGATTGCTTGTGAATGACAACATGTTTAAACAGGTATATTCAACTCAAACTTCAATATTCTAAAATTTGATTATAGCTTGGTCGAAAGCAATGATCAATAAAAACCTCATAATAGAATCTAGGAGATGTTTATAGAAATCCCATTTGTAGATCACTGAAATGACATTTTGGTTTAGCTTACCCTGTTGTAGTGCCATGATACAACAGTAAGGTTATTATTTAATGTTGGTCCAAGTAATGAGTTTCCAAAATCCCATGTTAAGAAATCAAGTACCTATTAAAGGATGAGAAGATAATTACTTGAAAACTTTATTAGTTATTCTTTCTATCTATCTAGCATATTGATTCCATTTTTGTTTCTTCTGTTTGTCAATTGACCATGCTTGATTCTTGTTTATGCCAGCTTGAATCCAGATTATATAGCTATCTCTCTTACTTCTGGGAGAAGGATGGTTTAAAAGCACTTGTTGGGAAGCAGAAAGATGAAAAGATAAAATTGGTTGGAAGGGTGTTGAACTGAATTTTAAAGGTCCATTCAGTTTTCTAGGATCACAATTCACCAGCTCTTGGGAGAAGACACCATGAACTTGGAATATTATTTGAAACTCCTCCACCCTCACCTCCACAAGACAACACAAAAAGAGAAAAAGGGAAAAAAAAATACTTTTCTTCTGCCTCCGTGTACATAAATGATATTTTTCATTTATTTTTGTCTTTCAACAACTGTCTGGTTGTTTGTGGTATTTAAAACATGTCCCCCACAAGACATGTTTTTGATTATGGGACTACTATCTAGCTTTCAACTTATCCTTTCATGAGAACATGTTGTGTTAGTTAGACTACTTGCAAGAAAACAAGTGCAAGCAACTTGTTATGTTCAACTCCTTTCCTTCCGCAATCCACTCTGAACGTGCTCTTTCCAAAACAGTAGTAATGCAATGTTTTAATAGTATTTACAAATTAAAA
>Ga0099823_1003997_pt1 | contig 14252 bp, 5 predicted proteins | sample CowpearedBW_FD_76831 | JGI IMG/M metagenome (GOLD analysis project Ga0099823, IMG submission 76831) | Root nodule microbial communities of legume samples collected from California, USA - Cow pea red BW | ecosystem: Host-associated > Plants > Roots > Nodule | place: USA: California | collected...
CTTTGAACCAATTTAGTCCTTCATCTTTTGAAATACGTGGATTTAGTCCTTTTAATCAAATTTTGTTAAATTTATTTGACATTTCAAGCGCGTTTCACAATAGTATTTGACTTAACATTAAAGCAAAAATGTGTCAAACAGTATAAACAACTCAAATACAATCTTAAAATGCGTACGAAATATCAAATAAACCTAACAAAATTTGATTAAAAGGACTAAATCCACGTATTCTGAAAGATGAAGGACTAAATTGGTCCAAAGTTTCAAAATGGACTAATTTCAAAATTCACTGAAAGTTAAGGGACCAAAAACATATTTAACCCTAAAAAATACAGTACTAATTCCAAAAAGTGCATGGGTATAAGACTTACCTGAAACCCATGAACAAACACAACAATCTTCAAGACACGAGGACTACTTTGTGGAGCAGATATATCGTTTGCCGAGTCCAAGTTGAGCCCAGTTTGTATGCTAGTGAGTTCTAAATTTCTCAAGTATGAATTATCACTGATAGTTCGGCGTGGTGCATTCATCACACGTTCAACAATCACAATTGGTATGTGTAAAGGATCTCCAAATATGTGCATATCTTGAATTGACCGGTTGTTAATCTGCAAAGATGGAATCCATTCAAAGGCCATGTGCAAATGAAAAAAAGAGCTACTGGTTCATGAGCTGATAACTACCCTCATTTGTGCTATGCTTCTTCGACGAAGTTCTGCACGTGTAGCAGCAGTCTCAGGAGGCTGTATAGTTTAAGGCAAAAGAAGATCATGCAATTAGTTATTTGCTCTAAAATTAATTTTACAAAGTACCTCTGCAAAGCTACTTTATAGAAAATGAAGGAACAGTAAAGTACCTACCTCATCAGGTAGCTTCCACATACTGGAAATTCTTTTGTTAGCTGCACGATGGGGAGACTCATCACTCTGGCTGTTTATATAATGATGAGGCATCTCAACCTTAGAGTACACCATCCATATTGACCATTCAGCTTTTCGATCCTTAGCCCATGTCTCATGCAAAAATTCTAGAATCTTTATTTTGTTATCCCTAGAAACAAGAAATGTTATAGCTGATTAAACAAGGTAATTTTTTATCATTATTCTCTTGCATGGGTAATGAAAAATGCTAAGTATATTGGCCACAGTTAACTGCAACATTCTCACGCTATAAGAATGCCAGCATGTGAAACACTGAATGTGGATTTGTATGCAAAAATATCATCTGAAACGAAATATAGAAAAGACTGAACAAGGGGAACAGAAGCTAATGTGTCATTTATCTGCCCCTAGAAGAAAACATTCCATAATTGACCAAATGGGCAGCTGAAACAAAATATATACTTGCATATTAGGTGAGTAAATAAACCCAGACTTCTGAATCATAGCCTTTAAAAAGCAAACCTGTGGAACTTCAGAAATATGTTCCATAAATACAACAATTGATTTCCCACTGAATGATAACAGTTCAACAGCTCTCTCGTTGACAAAGAACTAAGCTTTTCAGCATTCTCAGAAGCTAGAGCTCCATTTCCACCCTGCACAAGAGACCACTTAATTAATAAAATCCTAGAGTGACATAAAAGGAAAAGCAAGAAGCAATTGTTTTTTGAATAAAGCCTAAGGACCTCGGGACCATTTTGTGGCTTGTCTTGACCTGAAATTTCAACTTCAGTTGTAAACTGATCAAATTGCGGAACACAGTTTATTAACTTCATACTGTTCCGTTTGGACAGAACCTGTGAAACATCTATAGCTTGACCAACTGCTTTGCTAAGCTTTTGCAGTTCTTCAAATAATATATCATGAGCTGTTAGTAATGCTTTAACAAGCATGGCATTTTTCAACTTTACAGAGGCAACATCACTCGAAACCTAGTTGGTCAAAAAGAATTCAGTTAATGCCCAAAAGTAATGTATACAAAGGAAAAAGGTTGAAGGATATCTAAATTATGTTTCATCCCACACACATACATACCGGTTAAAATATAACAATAAAATAATTAAATTAAATTAAATTAAATTAGGATACGATCATCAAGAATCCCTAAATAATAGCCATACAATATTTCCAACTTCCCTTGTTTAAATAAAGATAAGATACAATATAACCAGTTGTTACAAATTTCTAGAAAATCAACCCTTACATAATCTCAAAAATTAGTATGATTAGTTCCAAAACAACACTCAATAGGTTAGCTAAGAGTGGCTGGGTTTCAAAGAATACTTGGTTGCTTAGCCAAGAGGGGCTGAGTTCCAAAATATACTCAAGTGACTATGTGTCCAAATAATATTTGGGTTTGTTAGAAGTGAGTTTAAAGCCTAACTCAACCCTATAAAACCGGCTTGTAAGGTGAGGTTTGCACCTCACTTATATATTATGAATTGGCCTTATCTCTAGTCGATGTGGGACTTCCAACACACCCCCTCACACCGAGGTATATTCATCTCGTGCGTGGGACAAGAAATTAGTGAGTGGTCCGTTAGCGGCCCGATATCGGATGAAACAGAATGTCCAAGAAAGTTCGCTAGGATAGGCTCTAACTTGGCTCTGATACCATGTTAGAAGTGGACTTTAAGCCTAACTCAATCCCACAAAACCGGCTTCATAGATCTGTTAGAGATTCTCCCAGCTCCTTGTGTTGAGGGTGGATGTGATAGCTCTTGTAGCACATATCCTGATTTTGATGCTCTTTGTCATGGGTCTCGGAGTATTTGTTATGCTTGCCCAACAGAAGTTCCACTGGCTGTGCCATTGTTTCCACCACCACCATCATCATCATCATCATCATAGTGCCTTCTTCACATGAAGGAAGAAACTTGAAGGAGTTTTTGGTGTTTCTGGTTGTTGGATCAGTTGGGGCTTTTGCGGGTCTATGTACTATTGTTTATTTCCTTTGGTTTGGTGCAAAGAGGGTTTTGGTAGGAGAGAATTAAGTAACAGTTTTGTGAAGCCGGTTTTGTGGGGTTGAGTTAGGCTTAAAGTCCACTTCTAATAGGGTTATTAGCCAAGAGTTGTTGTGTTCCAAATAATACTTAGTTTGTAACATGTAGCAGTAGTGAAACTCACTCAGTTGATTGATAATTGAATATAGTCTACACTATTAGAAGAATTGGTATAAAAGTCACAACACAAATCTTTCTTTCCTTTATATTTGTTTATTTCACTAACTAAAAGAATGAGAGATATACGAACCAAATCTTTAGAAAATACTTTTAACAAATGGTCTGTCAAGTAAAATCATCATCTGATTGTGTATTACCAAGAAGTTTTTAAAACACAATTCAACACTCTCTTGTATTTTTATCTATTTTTCACAGGGAACACTTAAATAGAAAGGTACTTTTGAATATGCGCTATGTATCATCTACATGGTAAACAGGTTCAAACAAAGCACAATGTAGAACTTGATAAGGTCATAATATAAGAACATGACACAAAGACACAGCCGACATATAATAATGAACAACTTTTTACCTTTGACTAAGCAAAGTTCACACAGTAATAGAGATTAAGAATGGCACAAATATTATGATTGAGGACCAAGTGCCAGTTTTCAAGAAGCCTAGTGAATAAATGAATGCAAGGATAAATTTGTAATATGTATTTTGAGAAACAACAAATGGATCAGTACTTCAAAGTGATCTCAATGAAAAAAGAGACATCCAATCTCTAGAACATACTTGGTTCAATGAGTCATAACTTCTATCAGCAACAAATGCAGCATTGCGAGAAAAGCTAAAACCAGAGCATGTGAAGAGGTTAGTCTATGTAATCAAAAACATACATAAAAAAACTTCCAATTAAATATTTTCTTAAGTGAAATTATAAAAAGAAACAGAAATTTTAAATGAAGGCCTTATAGATTCATACTGAAAATTAGCTAATGTGACAAACCTGGGTACCTTCGATGCAGATTGGTTAGAGGCAGCTTTCAGTAAACTTACATGTACACTGACATCAACCAGCACTGCATGTAAAGCATCAAAATGTACAGGACAATATGAATGCAATCCTAGAAGAGCTTTAGGAGGAATTCGGAATTCATGGACAGCAGCTGGGTAAGCATCCAAAGAAGCTTGCAAGTCAGCACTGTAGATGGTGCACTCCGGTTAGTGTACAGATTTCACTAAGGAGAGATGAACCAAAAAGGAACAACAGTGTGCTTTGGCAACATATCAATAACCCAGTGAATATACTACTTGAATCACTCACCCATTTTCAAATGTAGGAGCATACATAAGCTCAAACTTTAAAATTACACCTGTTGTAGGTAAAACCTGCAATTAAGAACCACAAAAACACAGTTAAATTGGATAAGAATATTGAATTAAAGAGCAAAGGTAGTCAAAATCGGACACTTAATTGTATAGTTAGACAGCTCTGTGCTGTCACTGATAGTGATCCCGTTCCTCCATCAGAACATGATTTCTGATCTAATAGGATCATACTGTTCAGATTTGTAAAATCACATACTAGCACTTCCAACAGCAGTCTCAATTCCCAAAGTCCAACAAAGACATGTTAGTGAGGTATGGCTAATAAAATAAATTTCGCAACAGAAATTTCTTGTCATGAACGAATGATACCAAAAATTTAAACTTTTACGTAAAGTCACATGAATGGTTCTATATGACATGTCAAACATGCACCATCACAAAAAATTCCCTAGGGCAGACAAATGCACAACGCAAAAAGCCCACCTGAGTTGTGCTCAAATTTAACTTTTTTACTACAAGAATAAGGGATGAAGAGGACCAAACTGAAGAAAACTTTTATTATATAGGCTCAATACCACGTCATGAACTAAAAACTACAACCGGTCCTCACATCAACTAAATTGTAACTGAAAGCCATTCCGGGTCTTTTGTTGTTAGCATCACTGGACACCTGTGTCTCAGTAGACACGTCTATCATGAAGTGCATAAACAATGTATGAGTAATTAGATCTCAACTTTGTTAACACCTAAAATAGTATTAAGACCTAGGTTATCACCCGACAGATAATTTAGCACCCAACAATGGCAATGCCTAATATTTCCTTTCCCCTCAATACCCTATAGAAAGAGAAGAAAGCGAGATAGATCATCACCTCAAATCTACTTAGGGATAATTTGAATGAGATCATCATACATAAATGAATGTCCTGCCTAGCATATTTTATCCGAAAGGGCTGGGTCGAGAAACTATTGTCCGTGTCATCAATCCTCCAAATACCGTATATACTGCTAGCACGCAGATCATGAGCTGCAAATAAGAAATTTTCTACCACAGTCAATATTGTTTCAGCACATACAGAACAGCTTCTACAAAAGTTTTCATATGAATTAATATGCATTTGCACAAAGAAAATCATTCAGTGGTAGTTTCAAGAATTACAAAAGAAGATTCGGATCTCCTTTCTTTCCAAGAAGCCATCACAAACACCTCAAGTATCAACTTTCATTTCAGCAAGTAAAATATCAAGTAAATAACACTCTAAACTAACGTTGTGTTTGGACTAAAAAGTTGAAGAGAGCAATTTAATCTTTTGGGGTATTCAATAAAGAAAGTATTGCTATTCAATAAAATATAGTTTGGATAAACATAAAAATTCAAAACAATTTCTAGTATGCTATTGTTATAATTTATTAGTGGTATGTCTAAGTCAGTTTTTACTTTTATTTAATTTTGTACTAGCCGTGCAGCTTCATCACTCCAATTATCTCCATTGGAAGCAGCAGGTTGAGCCTGTGGTTAAGGCTCATAAACTCCATCTTTTGTTGTTAATCTGGTTATCCCTCCTCATTTTCACATTGAAGATGACCACGAATCTGGACTATTAACCCCGCATATGAAGAATGGGAAGTCTAAGATCAAATCTCACTTGCTTGGTTTCAATCCACACTCTCTAAGAACATTTAGTCTCATGTTCTTGGTACAATTCACTCTTATCAAGTATGGACCATATCCATCGTTAGATATCTTAGATATCTTATCTTTTATCTTCTACTTATTTGTTATTATTTCTTTTTTATCATTATTTGTATTTTGGACTTAGCCCACATTTTCTTTAGTATAAATACAATACCCTATGTGTATTTTTTACACAAGGGAGATTAATCCCATACCTAGTTTTTCACTATATTTAACATGGTACGAGAGTTATGGGTTAAAGTTTATCCTAGCAAAGCCTATTGTTCCACGTGAAACTGAATTAGACTTAAAATTCACTTCTTAATAATTAGTACATATGAAAAAATGTGTAGGCGGTAAGCAATAAATGTGGAATTACTTTTCTTGATTTCAGAAAGAAACAATACATGGGTGCTTAAAAAGAAACATGAAAGCCTAATAAAACTAAATAAATCTCCTAAACTAAAGGAAATGAATCTCTAGAAATAAAGGAAACAAATATCCCGAAATGACTCTAAATCAGGAGCAAATCTACTAAATAAACTCCTAAGCTCAATCCCTTAATTTTAGGGATTCCTTACAATCAAATCTATATTTATTATTCAATCAATCTATAGTTATTGTACAATAAATGTGCATATTTACACCCACATTTCAATAGTACAGTTTATCATTCATTTCATTCTAGTACGATTTTTTATTATTAAAGAAAATTAAATCTCCCTTGTTTATTGTTTTCGATTCTCAATACAAATAAATCCACCTATGTTGTCTTAGAAACGTATGATTTCAGTTCAATAATTCTCTCTGTCTCATTGTTTAACAGTTATCATTTTACAGTAAGAAATTTTAAATTTCACTGAAATAGGTAGGATTTTTAAAATTCCTCACACTCCATCTCAATCCAACAAAACAAAATTTGTTTTCCCGTCACCCCACCTTCAAATTGTTGAAGAAACAAGATATTCTCTAGCACCATTGAAACCCTTTGAAACTTCTTTCTCTTGTCATCACCAGAAACGGTTGCAACAACTTCGAAAGCAACTCATTGAGTCCACAACCAACAATTTCCCCATTTAGAATCACCACACAACAGAGTAATAAACACTCACAGAACAATGTTATTTAGTTCCTTTTTATGTTCTTTAAATAGCTCATGAGTAATGAAAACTCTTAAAAAATTATAAATTAAGTCTAACTCAAGCCTACAAAGCTATTGGCAGAAATATGATTACCGTGATTGTAGGAGCAATATTATATAATGCATAAGTTTAGGGACGTTACTATGGGCACTTGATTTGTTTATGATTTGTTCCAAATTTCTTTTTATTCTCTGCATTAACTTTGTATAGTTGTCAAGATCTTTCTCTTAGGGTTGTACTCTTGTATATATTGTGGGCTTGGGTCCTTGGAATGAGACACAGAAAACAGTTCTCCATCTTCTCTTTTTACAAAAACCAATTTTTTTAAGTTGAGGTTTGCATCCACTTTATACCATAATTTGGTTATATCTCTAGTCAATGTTAGATCTCCAACACACCTCATCATACTGAAGGCTAGACATCTTGACCATGGGACTAGGGGAGGAACTCGATAGAGGGCAACACGATAGACCCAACAAACTTGTTTAGGATGTACTCTGAATGGCTTTGATGTCATCTTAAAAGAGTAGAATTTAAGTCTAATTTAATTCTACAAAACTGACTTTATAAGGTGAAATTTACATCTACTTATATACTAAAATCTAATGATAACCCTAGTCAATTTGGAATCTCCAACAAAAAACAATCCACACTTTTGACAACAGTTTCTTTGCTTGAAAATTTTGTTACAAAATCCAGGACCCTTCTAAATCATTTCTCAAATTGAAGATCATCAAACCTTTGATTTCTAAGAGTCATTACTCAAAACTAAGATCATCAAACCAAAGCATTCTTTGTGAGCATCAAGAGTTAACCATCAGATTTTTTCTTGTGTTAGCTGTGATGAGATAAGAAATCTACAAGAACAAAGACCGTATTTGTTAGATGAAAATCCTTGAAAAATTTAATATTCAAAAAATATTTAAGGATTGAATTGGTTTGTATTGCCCTTATTTTAATTACTTCACATTTCAAGTTCTTTGACAACTTAAAACACTTCTGAGAGAAATCCTCTCAGCCCTTGTTGACATTCAATGTATTGCAAAATTGAATCCCTCAATTTTTAGGATCTCTTAAACTATAGAGAAACTGGAGTACATGTGTTTATTGTAAACAATTACTATTACTATTCAAGTAACAGCATACAACAAATCAAATTTACATTGATTAAGACTACCCCTCAAGCTGATCTATACATGTCCTACACATTAAGTTTGTTACATATGCAACATATTGCAAATGACATGGTAATTTCTCTGATGAAATGGCAGCACAATTAAATGATTGTATTGATAGCATAATTACACTACTTATCAACAGGTTAAATTATGGGCAAAATTTAACTGAATATGTGGCTTAGTACAATAGATGCATATTCCTCAAACACATGGGTATAAATAATATAGAGCATAATTTTGACAAATTACCTTCATATTGAACAACTCTAGCTGGGATTCCAAAAGATACATCTTCATCATCTTCCCATCTCATAGTAAGTTTAATCTGATACCATCTATGTAACACAAAATATGCATGTCAACTAGTGTAACAAAGGAGTCCTTATAACAACACTTGAAAGAAGAAAACAGAAATTGATGTATACCCTTGCTGGAAAAGGTCAAGATTGTGAAACCTATGAATGTAGATGGCAATCTCCTGTACAGCTTCCAACATAGACACCGCCCTGACCTTAAAAGAGTGTGCCATTACATCAGGAATCCGTTTTACTGGCCGGGTACTATATATTTTTCACACCAACAAACAATCCTAGTTATGCCCAACAATAACATATAACAACACACTATGGCCGTTCTTGTATGTCATAACAAGTAGCAAATCCATGCGTCTTCCTTCAGTTCTTATCATATCATATATGCTGAATATTGCAAATTCTTAACCAAATAAATCATTTGCTAAAATGAAACGCTGGATGATAATCTGAAAGACTCACTGTCCTCACCCTCCACGGTCAACTGCAACTGCAAATAAGAACACAACAAGAGGACACAATCACAAGTGAGATCGTAACATAAAAAGGCACAACAAAAAATAAAATGATAATAGCCAGCTCTTGAGAAGCAATTGCAGCACAATCGCACGACACGCATACAGAATGCGCATCATAAACAATTGGCATAAACAGTCACTTGTTTCTTGGGTGGCGATTAAGTATTGCAGGCTCACAAGGGAAAAAGAAATGAAAACCAACTAGAACAAGAGATGACTTTCTTCCCTGCCATTTTATTATTTCAAAATTGTCCTATAAGGACCTTACATATACACTGAAAGAAAATTCCAACACCTATTCATTATTTTAACAGCAAATATTCCTACGTGACAGAGAGAGTACAGCTCCTAATCCAGTCAAATATAGTACCTGAACCATTTGGGCTTAGTAATTGCTCTAGGTGGTGACCAAGTATATATTAAGGTGTTCATGTCATGGTAGTCATCCTAGTACGACTAACTAAGAAGCGTTTGCATAATCTAAAAAACGCAGAATCATGGAAACAAACAAATTCACATTATATGAAGATGAAATAAAGTCAACTTTACGCTAAGATGGTTTTCCTATATAACCAATACACCGTAGCGAATGATTCGGCGATATTACAAAAAACTAAGATTTCTAAAAGGAAAATAAACAACTAATGTGGTGATTAATTGCGCGTAATTAAGGCACAAAATTGCATGCATGTCAATTAGCAGGCACTAATAAATCCCAAAATGATGCTTCGGCCAAAAGAAAAAGGTTGGAGGAAATTAGAAGGACAAGGCAATGAAATGAACCATAGTAAGAAGATGTAATAAAAAATTCTAAGAGAAACTTGAAATTAGGAACCGCTGGTGTTCGTACCTGTGTGAAGGATGGTTCAATTGTTGCAAAAAGAAGTAGAAGGAAAGGGGGATAATAGAGGAAGACGCGCACGCTGGGGTTCGTATCTGTATGAAGGATTGTTCGTTATTGGGAGGGTTTGAATAACGTCTTTCCACGTTTTGATTGGTTTGCGCCATCGTTGGACTTTGAATTTCGACAACTTGTCATTGAAAAAATATTATTATTTCATTACAAAAATTCACAGTGTATATAACTTTTAAGATAACTAATATTTGATATTTAATATTTTAATATATGCAATAAATAGAACAATATTTTTTTGTAAAATAAATTTATGTTATACATTTTATAAGTATATAATTTATATTATAGTTGAGATTGTTAATAAATAATTATTTTAACACGTAAAGTATATTTTAGATGTATATATCATCATTTGATATTATTTCTATTTATTGATGTAAAAGTAGAAATGGAAAAAAAGAAAATTAGAAATAGTAAAAATTATATTTTTTAAATTAAAAAATTTAAAAATATTAATATTTGAGCAATGCAATATATACTTGATTGGTGTATTTGAAGCACTTTTAGAACAAAAGTTTTTATGTAAATACATATGAATATAAATTAATGATTTAATTGAGACTAGAAGTGACAATACCAGTTGAGTCACCTTGTTTTGCCTCGCTGGCATTTGATACATGAAAAGTGGGTTAGACCAGCTCCTCCCACATAAATGAATTAGTTTCTTTGTTTTGTTCCACATAACATTTGACCTACGCATAAAACTTGTTTATTTTTTTATTTTGTAATTTTGAATTAACAAGCATAATACATTGCATAGAAAATAAAATAATTTAAACATAACAAATAAAATATTCGTTCAAAACAAATTAACAATTATACCTTTTGAATCTTGATTTTTTTTCATTTGTGGTTTTTAAGACTTTTTATTGAAATTATAAGCACTATTAATCATAATGGTTATATTTGCAAATTTATCTAAATGTTTAATTAATAATCTTATACACACATATGTTACACACATATGTTGACAAAAAAAAAAGATAAACATCTTTATTCAATAAGGAGTTTCAATGATGATGACTTATGAAGAAGTATGGAAGATTTGATGATGATGCATGGAAAAATGTTGAAGACTTAAAAAAATGCTTCAATTCAAGAGATACATTGAAGACTTAGGGATTTAGTTGTTTAAGTCTTGTAATATGTGTATGTTATTTAAAACAGTTCAATTAGTATGTCAAGAGTCAAAAAGACAAAACCCTAGCAGTAGAGCACCAAGAGAATTTTATTTATTTGAAAAACTCACTAGAATAATCGATTATTCTTAGTGATAATCGATTATCTCAGTTAAAACTGATTTTTGAGAAAAGTCTCTGTGATGATCGATTATCAAGTGATAATCGATTATCACTTACTAATAATAGATTATCATGGCTGATAATTTATTATCACAGCGAAAAAAATGTTTTTATAAAAGTTTATGTGATAATTGATTATCACTTATGATAATCGATATCTATGGCAGTTATGACTTAACTTTTCATATTCTTAACCTAATTTCTAAATAGGTTTCCATAAATAAAGTAGTTGGCTTTCATTTGAAATATACAGAAGTTAGAGAAGTCTGAGTACTTGAGAACTCTCTGTGGGAAGGCTTTGAAAAATCTAGTGTGGGTAGAGTGATAACTTTCATCAAGTGGGATCTTGAGTGATTGAGTGTTGTTGTGGTTGCTAGGAGAAACCAGTCATCCTTTGTGTGATTCAAAGGAGGTGTTTTCATCCCTTGTGGATTTGAAGGGAGGTGTCTTCATCTCTTGTGTGATTCAAGAGAGGTGTTTTCTAAACCCTAAACTTTATTATCTATGATTGTATTGTGATTTATTTTAGTGATTAAGTTAATCTTGTTGTTTTTAGATTAACAACTAGACGTAGGGTCTTTTGATCCGAACTAGTATAAATACTTGTGCAATTTTCTCTTCCCTACTCTCTTGATTTTATTGTGTTTATTAAAATAAAAAAAAAAGGAATTTTAACTCAACTTTGATATTAAAAGGGGAAAATTTTAAAAGCATAATTTTTATTAAGAACCCAATTCACTCTCCCTCTTAGGTTTTTGTTCAAACGTTAATCATTCTGCAACGTTAATCATTCTGCAGCGCGTTTTTCAACAACATAATGATTACTATTGCATTATGGAATATTTGTCTTTCCATATAATATTAGAAACATATAATTTATTTTGCAATTTGAATTTATACGAGCTATGTAGGCCAACTCGCCTCCCCCTATCATTGGCTTGCACGAACCGTAAGCTATACGAGGTGGTCCAAGAGGGTCAGCGAGCTCAAAAACTCAATTCGTCATGTATTGCCACCCCTAATTAGGATTGATCTAAATGGGATTAAATGAATTTTAATTTAAAATATTAATTAAAACCAGATTTTAAAGTCTTCTTAAACGATAGATGTTATAGGTATATAAAATGCACTAGATATTCTAACAAAAAGACACTAATTAGATAGTCTAGTTTATAGAAGTTATCTAGACAACTTAATGAATCATCTATGATTTGAGCTTTGATGATATTATATTACTACATAGATGTTTCTTATGTGTTTTTACATGTGCTTTGTGTAGCTGAAGTGTAATGAATCATCTAATGACCTTATAAATGATACAAACATGACTAAATTGGAGATTTTTTTGATGACTAAGAGAAGTCAAGATCATAAGTTTGAAGAAGAAATAAAGTGTTAAATATGAAGAAAAAATGATAAAAGACAAGTCATCTAGGTAGCATGTTGCTAAAGTCACTAGTCAAGGTATTGTTTGATTAGTGTATCTTTAAAGTCATATAATCAATGTATGGTTAGATTTTTCTACACAATGATTCACCAGAATCATCTTATGGACTTGTTTAATGAACTTATAAAGTTGACTCATTTAGCGGTATTGTTTATTGTATATTGTCTAATGATTTTGTCTTAAAAGTAACGTTGAAGGATCTCGTCTACTTGTATCATTTAACTTGTTAGGGGTCCCTTCGATTGGTTTCTAAGTTCAATTTTCTACACATAAAAGTTGTTGCTTTAGATAGTATTTTTTTCTTGAGATTTGAGGGACTTTTTGAAACTAGAAAAACATTGTTATTCACATTGAATATTCAAGAGATAAATTTGTCTTTAATTCCTTGAATTTGTGCTTGTTGATAATTGAGTCTTATACTTTAATTACAATTCTTAATAGTTTGCTTAATTTTGATAATCTTTTGTTTAAGTAAAAGAGTAATTCTTTACATCTAGACGCTAGGAATATGTAATGTAATAAAACACTTAAGTTGTAGACGCTTGAAATAAATAAAGTGTTAATAGGCTCTCACTTATGGAAACTTGAAACAAATGAGGAACTAGATGAGTTAATTTACACTTGTTTAGTTAATTCAAACTTGTATATTAGTTTGTTCAATTGAAAGTGAGAAGAATGAAGTATTTAACCATAGATAATGAGAATGAGTAAAGTATTACTGTAAGGCCCATTTATTCTGCTCCCTTATTCTAAGGGCTGCCCTACAACAGTTAGGCCTAAAGGCTGGCCCATAGGATAAATGCCAAATTCGTGTTGCCCTAATCCACATTTGTCTCATTTTCAGAAACAAACCTAGAACTATGCCGTCACACTCTGCTGCCGTAAGGAGCTCTGCTAGGGTTTAGGTTTTCTCGATCCAACAGCGCTTAACTCCATTTCCATATTCTACGTAAGTATCCTTCCAACCTTGCTCGTAGTTCTACTACTGTTACGTTGGATAACCCATTTTCCCCTTATCTCTCATCTCTTTCCAACACCTTGAGTCGCTCCTTGTATTGTCATTCACCGCTGTTTAAGATCGAGGTCTCATGGTAGTCTTTTCCAGGTAGGGAAGCTAATACCTTGCTCATTTGTCCTGTTTTCCTCGTCGTTTGGTTGTCGATTTAAGTTTGTATGGGTGATGTGATGCTATACTGATTTGGAATGCATGAATCCGTCATATGAATCTGTTATTGAGCTGGTACGAGGGACTGTTGCAGGAAAATAGTGGCGAGACCTGCTAATCTCGCCCAAGCGAGCCAGTCTCGCCTAGGCGAGATGAGCAGGGACTCGTCCAAACCCTATTTCGCGAGTGGTCGCCCAGGCGACTTGCTCATTATTTTGAGCTAGCGAGTATCTCGCCCAGGCGAGAGGGGTCTCGCTGATAACGCTGTCGTTGACGCGATCAAATTAATACTACTTATCTAGAACAACTTCAGTATTGTTAAGATAGTAGTCAACAGAATAGAAAGGGTAAAGTAACCCAAAGTCGTCTCCCAACGA
>Ga0099823_1004004_pt1 | contig 14241 bp, 8 predicted proteins | sample CowpearedBW_FD_76831 | JGI IMG/M metagenome (GOLD analysis project Ga0099823, IMG submission 76831) | Root nodule microbial communities of legume samples collected from California, USA - Cow pea red BW | ecosystem: Host-associated > Plants > Roots > Nodule | place: USA: California | collected...
GGTCAATCTGTACTACCTCTCAGAAGCGCAGGTAAGGTTACGTGTCGAGCACGTATTCGACGACCTGGATCGGCTGATTGCTGAGCGTGAGCGCAATCCGATCTTCGACCTTGAGACTGGTTACATCTGCAGTGTTGAACAGGGTGAAGACAGGGGATACCACGTCCATGCAGTTTTCTTCTTCAACGGTAATGAAGTGCGCGGAGACATCTATAAAGCTCAGCAGATTGGCGAGTTGTGGGAGCGTATTACGCGGGGGCAGGGCTACTTCAATAGCTGCAATCACAACAAAGAAAAATACGGGAATAGGCGAGGTATTGGCATCATCTTGCGCAGTGATCGAAATATTCGTCCCCATGTCCACGACGCGGTGCGATACCTGGTCAAGGATGATCAGCAGTTGCGGATGAAGCCGCTCCGAGGCAAATGCCTGCGCAAGGGATTGCTGCGGTAGCTATCTACCTGAAATCTTAACGAGTCGCAGCCCGCGTGCTGGTTCTCAGTTCCCTGACCGGTTAAGGTTCTGCCATCTGCAACACCACCAACGCAGGGAGGCACCGGGGCGATCTTCGCACGACAAGCCTCCCTGCGTTCACCCCGTTTAAAGGATTCCTGCGTGAACCAGCAACAGCAAAATCTCGCCGATTTCATCTGGAACGTGGCCGACGTACTACGTGGCGATTTCAGACAGTCCGAGTTCGGTCGCATCATTCTGCCCTTCACCGTGCTGCGCCGCCTAGAGTGCGTACTGGAGCCGACGCGTGAAAAGGTGCGCAGCCAGTTTCTGGCAATGCACGCCAGTGGCGTGGATATGGATTTGATTCTGCCTACCACTGCCGGGGCTACTTTCTATAACGTCTCGCAGTTCGCTCTGGATAGCGTCGGCTCCACCAGCACCCGCGCCAACCTGGAAGATTATATCGCCAAATTTTCGTCCAATGCCCATCAGGTATTTCAGCACTTTAATTTTGCTGATTGGCTTAGCCGACTGGAGACGGCCAACCTGCTGTACCTAGTGACGCAGAAGTTCGCTAGCATCGATTTGCATCCCAACGTCATTAGCAACCACGAAATGGGTCTGGTGTTCGAGCACCTGATCCGAAAGTTCGCTGAGTCCGCCAACGACACTGCCGGGGAGTTCTTCACCCCGCGTGACGTTGTGCGCCTTGCAACTACGTTGATCTTTGCACCCGACCATCAGGCGCTGAATGGCGAGGGCGTGGTGCGCACTGTGTATGACTGCGCTGCTGGTACGGGCGGCTTCCTATCTTCAGCCATTGAGCAGGTGGCGGAGTGGAATTCCAATGCGCGGCTGGTGCCCTACGCCCAGGAATTGAACCCGGAAACCTACGCCATCTCGGTGGCTGACAAGCTGATTCAGGGCTTCGAGACCAAGAACATCAAACTCGGCAACACCCTGTCCAACGACCTGCTTCCCCATGAGCAGTTCGACTACTGCCTGGCCAACCCGCCGTTCGGTGTGAAATGGGAAAAGGTTCAGAAGCAGGTGCAGGACGAGCAAACCAGCCTCGGTTTTGCCGGGCGCTTCGGTGCCGGCTTGCCACGGGTGGGTGATGGTTCGCTGCTGTTCCTGATGCACCTGCTGTCCAAGCGCAAACCGGCGGAGCAGGGCGGCACGCGCATCGGTATCGTCCTGTCCGGTTCGCCATTGTTCAACGGTGGTGCCGGTTCCGGCGAGTCGGAGATCCGGCGCTGGATATTGGAGAACGACTGGCTGGAGGCAATCATCGCCCTGCCCAATGACTTGTTCTACAACACCGGTATCGGTACCTATGTATGGGTGCTGTCCAACCACAAGGACGCCGCACGCAAAGGCCAGGTGCAACTAATTGACGCCACCGCCATGCACGCGCCTATGCGCAAGAGCTTGGGCAGCAAGCGCAAGTACCTTTCTGAAGAACAGATCGCCGAGATCGCCAAGCTGCACGAGGCTGGTGTAAACACGCCGAACAGCAAGTTGTTTGCTACCACCGACTTCGGCTACCGGCGCATCACCGTCGAGCGCCCGCTGCGCCTGCGCTTCTCGGTCACGCCGGACAAGCTAGCGGCTTACCAAGACACCAAGGGGGCCGATCAGTCCGAGCTGTTCGCCACGGTCGAGGGCAGCTTCGATAACATGTCAGCCTTCCTCAAGGCCGCCGGTATCAAAAAGCTCGGCAAGGGTGCCCTGAAAGCCGCACTGGCCTGTTTCGGCGAGCGCGACACCAGCGCCCAGCCGGTACTGGACGACAAGGGCAACCTGCAGGCCGACTCAGATCTGCGCGAGTTCGAAAACGTGCCGCTCAACCAGTCCATCGACGACTACTTCGCCCGCGAAGTGCTCCCACATGTGCCGGATGCCTGGATCGACACAGGCAAGACCGACGCGAAGGACGGCGAGATAGGCATCGTAGGCTACGAGATCAACTTCAACCGCTATTTCTACGTCTACCAGCCGCCGCGTCCGCTGGCCGAGATCGATGCTGACTTAACGACCGTGGAAGCTGAGATTGCCGCGCTGCTGGGAGAGGTGACGGCGTGAGTCATTACAAACCGTATCCGGCGTATAAAGATTCCGGGGTAGAGTTGCTGGGGCGAGTGCCCGAGCATTGGCAGATAAAGCAGCTAAAGTATCTGGCTTCCCATATTGGCAGTGGGAAAACTCCGTCAGGTGGTGCCGAGGTCTATCTCGACGCCGGGGTGTTGTTTTTGCGCAGCCAAAACGTCTATGAAGACGGCCTCCGTTTAGATGACGCTGCTTTCATTTCTGATCAGGTAGATGAAGAAATGAAAGGATCACGAGTGAAACCGGGTGATGTATTGCTAAACATCACTGGTGCATCGATTGGCCGCTCCTGCCGTGTTCCAGACAAATTTGAACGAGCGAATGTGAACCAGCACGTGTGCATTATTCGCACTGAGGAGCCCGTAGTTTCAATATGGGTATCGCTTTGTGTTCCGAGTAAGGTTGTCCAAGCTCAGATTGATTTCTCCCAAAACGGTGCTGGCCGCGAGGGGCTGAATTTCGAGCAAATAGGCAACATGCTTGTTGCGTTGCCTCCCACAGAAGAGGTTGATGAAATTGCTAGCAACCTCGACCGCGAAACCGTCCGCATCGACTCGCTGATTAAAAAGAAAACCCACTTTATCGAGCTGCTACGCGAAAAGCGCCAGGCGCTGATTACCCACGCCGTCACCAAGGGCCTAGACCCCAACGTGAAGATGAAAGACTCCGGCGTGGAGTGGCTGGGGGATGTGCCGGAGCATTGGAGGGTACTGCAGCTTAGGCAGACTGCACGGCTTGAATCTGGACACACTCCTAGCCGTTCAAAGCCTGAGTACTGGGTAAATTGCACAGTACCGTGGTTCACCCTTGCTGATGTATGGCAGGTTCGCAGTGGTGAGCAGAAGTATGTGTCTGAGACCTCAGAGAAAGTCAGCAAACTTGGACTAGAGAACTCCTCAGCGCGCTTATTGCCTGCAGGGTCCGTGTTTCTGTCTCGCACGGCGTCTGTGGGTTTCGCTGGGATTTTGGAAGTCGATATGGCGACATCCCAAGACTTTGCGGTGTGGACATGCAGTTGCGATCTTTTTAATGAGTACCTCTACTACGTCTTGCTAGGGATGAAGCCTGATTTTGACCGGCTGATGATGGGCTCCACTCACAAGACCATCTACATGCCGGACATTGAGGCAATTCGGATTACTCGCCCACCGATGGAGGAACAAAAGGAAATTGTCCATGCCTTGAGCGGGCAGCTTGTTCGCTTTAAGTCGGTCATTGATAAGACCGAACGCAGCATCGCCCTCCTCAAAGAACGCCGCTCAGCCCTAATCACCGCCGCCGTCACCGGCCAGATTGATCTGCGGGAGATCACATGAACCCAGGCCGCAGCATCCGTCTATTTCTGGTGGATGGTACGCCCAATGGTCTGCTTAGTGCCGAAATCATGAACTGGACCGGCCATGTGCTCACCGGCCCGCGGAGCAAGCTGGCAGAACTGTTGCAGCGCCCCGAGTGCGGGCGTACCGGTGTGTACTTTCTAGTTGGTCCCGACCCGGATAACAACATGCGTTCCAAGGTGTATATCGGCGAGTCGGACGACGTGGCCAAGCGCCTCAAACAGCACAATCGCCCCGAGGCGTCCGAGGGCTCGGTCGGCGGTAAGGATTTCTGGGAAAAGGTTTGCCTGGTCACCAGTAAGGACGAGAACCTGACCAAGACCCATGTCAAGTACCTAGAAAGCCTGCTGATTGGCATTGCTAATAATGTTGGGCGCTGCGATTTGATCAATGGCACTGCGCACGATTATGGCAGTCTGCCTGAGTCCGATCGCGCGGATATGGCCTTCTTTCTGGAGCAGATCCGCACCGTGCTACCGGTGCTGGGCTTCGACTTTCTGCGTGAACTGACCAAGCCTTCTGCAGCCGTCAGTGCCAGCCCGGCCACTCCGTTTAGCCACTCGCCGCCCTTCAATCTGGAGGTGCCGCGTTACAGTATCAGCGCTCAAGGGCAGGAAATCGACGGCGAGTTCTTCGTGCTCAAGGGATCTAAGGCCCGTGCCGAGTGGGTGGGCACCGAGCGTGGCTACCAGGGACTGTTCAAGCAACTGGTCATTGAAGGTGTCATGGTCGCGCAAGGCAGCGATAACCTGGTGTTTAACGATGACTATGCCTTCAGCAGCCCCAGCGCTGCCGCCGCCGTGGTGTGTGGCCGCTCCGCCAATGGCCGCACCTCTTGGGTGGTTGAGGGCACGGGGCAAACCTACGCGGCCTGGCAGGATCAGCAGTTAAACAGCGTTACCTCCGGACCGGGGGCAGAATGAGCAAGTCAAGAAACGGTTCTGTGCAGCTCAGCAAATCAGTTGCCTGCGTTATGTGCTGCGTGACTTGATGACTAAAACGACGCTGCGTGAACGCTTTGGAATTGATGCCAAAAACAGTGCGATGGCATCGCGGATCATTCGGGATGCAAAAGAGGTACAGGTTATCAAACCGTACGAAGAGGGGTAGTCCAACAAAAACTCACGCTAACCGCCCTACTGGGTCTGAGTGGCGTTGTATTTGACGGGTATTTGATTCGTCGCCTGTTGGGCGGCATATTTTCAAGGCTGAAGCCTCTAAATCAGTACGCTTGCGGCCGTAGCCTGATGTTTTTGTATTTGATGGGTATTTGACTGGTGGCTCAGCTTTTCGGCACCGAGCACTAGGCGGACTCAAAACCAACTTTAGACAAACTGCCTCTCTCTGATAGGACAGGCCAGACGAAGGATCGCCCATGAGCCACATCCACCACGAATGCGAACTCGAACGCCATATTGTCGAGCAGCTGGCTGCTACTGGTTGGTTGGTCGGCAAGTCCGCCGATTATGACGCTGCGCGGGCGCTGTTCCCTGATGATGTGCTCGGCTGGCTGGAGAAAAGCCAGCCGCAGGCCATGGCCAAGCTGCAGGCCATGAACGGTGCTGGCGTTCGCCATGTGGTGTTGGATCGGCTGGTTAGACAACTGGAAAACAAGGTTGATGGCGGAGCGGTAAATGTGCTGCGTTACGGCTTCGCCGTGGCTGGTGGCGGCACCTTAGCCATGAGTCAGGGCTTACCTGAAGATGATCGTAACGAGACGGTAATTCAGCGCTACGCGGCCAACCGCCTACGAGTTGTACCGCAGTTGCGTTACTCGTTGGACAAGACCGACGAGATCGACCTTGCCTTCTTTATCAATGGCATTCCAGTGGCCACGGTGGAGCTGAAGACCGACTTCACCCAGTCGGTGCAGGCTGCCATGCAGCAGTACCGGATGGACCGCAAGCCGGAGCGCAAGAGTGGCGGGCTTGAACCGCTGCTGACCTTCAAGCGTGGTGCAGTGGTGCACTTCGCCATGAGCGACAGCGACATCCGTATGACCACCAAACTGGCCGGGGATTCGACTTTCTTTCTGCCGTTCAACCGGGGAAACGATGGCGCGGCGGGTAATCCACCCGGCGACGATGACAGCTACCCGGTGAGCTACCTTTGGAAGCGGGTGCTGCAGAAGGATAATTGGCTACACATCTTCCATCGATTTGTACTTCAGGAGCGCAAGGAAACCCAGGATTTGAACGGCAAGACCTTCTTCAAGGAAGGTTTGATTTTTCCGCGCTTCCATCAGTGGGAAGGCGTAACCAAGATGATCGACGCGGTGCGCATCGAGGGTGCCGGGCAGCCTTATCTGATCCAACACAGCGCTGGCTCGGGCAAGACCAATACCATTGCCTGGACGGCGCATTCGTTGATCCGTGTGCGTCGCCCGGATGGCGAGCCGTATTTCCATAGCGTGATCGTGGTCACTGACCGCCAGGTGCTGGATCAGCAGTTGCAGGATGCCATCCAGCAGATCGAGCACCAGGCAGGGGTGGTGTGCGCCATCGACCGTCAGCAGTCCAGCCTCCCCAAGAGCCAGCAGTTGGCCAAGGCAATGCTAGACGGCGTGCCGATCATCGTCTGTACCCTGCAGACTTTTCCCTATGCACAGAAGGCCATTCTGGGTGAAACCAGCCTGCGTGACCGTCGTTTCGCCATCATTATTGACGAGGCGCACAGCTCCACTGGCGGCAGTACCGCCGATGACCTGCGCTATGTGCTGACCGGGCAGAGTGAGGACGAGTGGGACAAACTGAGCAAAGAGGAGCGTTTATCGGTATGGCAGTCATCGCGTAGCCGACCGGGCAATGCCAGCTACTTTGCCTTTACCGCCACGCCCAAGCATTCGACCCTAAGTTTGTTTGGCCGCCCGCGAAATGCGGCGCAGCCGGTGAACCAGGAAAATCCTCCGGCACCGTTTCACCTTTACACCATGCAGCAGGCCATCGAGGAAGGCTTTATCCTCGATGTGCTGAAGAACTACACCGGCTATAACGTGGCGTTCAAAATCGGCAGCGAGTTTGTCGACGACAAGCGTGTGGACGAGAAGAGTGCCCGGCGCAAGCTGGCTAAGTGGCTGTCACTGAATCCGGTGAACGTAGGGCAGAAGGTCGAGCTGATCGTCGAGCACTTCCGCAAGAACGTTGCACACTTGCTCGGTGGCCAGGCCAAGGCCATGGTGGTGACCAGCTCGCGTGCTGCTGCGGTGAAGTACCACATGGCGCTGCTGGACTACTGCCAGCGCAATGGCTACGACAACGTGCAGGCGATGGTGGCGTTCTCCGGTGAGGTGCCCAATAGCGATGTGCAGGAAACCGGCCTGCCTGCGGATCACCAATTCAGCGAGACCAACTTGAACCCCGGCCTCAATGGCCGCGATATGCGAAAGGTGTTCGACACCCCGGATTATCGGGTGATGATCGTTGCCAACAAGTACCAGACCGGCTTCGACCAACCCAAGCTGGTGGCAATGTACCTGGACAAAAAAATCTCGGGTGTGGAGGCAGTGCAGACGCTGTCGCGGTTGAATCGAACCTTCCCCGGCAAGGACAAGACCTACGTCATCGACTTTGCTAACGAGGCAGAAGAGATCCTGGCAGCGTTCAAGACCTTCTATCGTGATGCTCAACTGGCTGATATTCAGGACCTGAACATTGTCTACGACATCAAGCAGCGCTTGGATGGCATGTTCATCTATGAGGCCTCTGAGGTCGAAGCGTTTGGCGAAGCCATCGTGAATCGCAATGTCACTCATCAGAAGCTTTATTCGCTGACTCAATCAGCCACCGACCGTTTCAACGGCAAGCTAAAGACCCTCAACGATGCCATCGACCTGTGGGAAAAGGCCTGGGAGGCCGCTCACGACAATGGTGACGAAAAGGGGATGGAGTACTCCGACGTACAACGGGCGGAGTACTGCATGGGTCGTGATGAATTGATGATCTTCAGCGAGAGCCTGACCAAGTTCGTCCGCACCTATGAGTACATTGCTCAACTGGTGGAATTCGGCGACCCTGCGCTGGAAGCTTTCGCCAGCTACGCTCGGCTGCTGCGTAAACGCTTGAAGGGCGTCAGCCCCGAACAGGTGGATCTGGATGACCTCAAACTCAGCCACTACAAGATTAAAAAAGGAGAGGGGCTGGCAGGGCTTTCAGTCGTGGGTGAGACCCCCGAGCTGTATGGCATCACCGACAACGGCTTGCGCGACGCCCGCGACCGGGAGAAAAAATACCTCACCGAGCTGATCGAAAAGCTCAATAACGCTTTCGGCAAAGACATCACCGATACAGATCAAGTGGCTTTTGCAGTGCATGTGTCCGAAAAGCTGCGTGGCGATACCATTGTCATGGCTCAGGTGCAGAACAACACCATGGACCAGGCGATGAAGGCTGACCTGCCGAGCAAAGCCATCCAGGCCATTGCCAGTGCTATGAGCAGCCACACCAGCATGGCGACCAAGCTGTTGAGCGACGAATCCACGCGGGATGTGTTCCTGACGGTGGTGTATGAGTTGCTGAAGAAAGATGCGGGGGCTGATCTGTTCGGTTCGGCGCGGACTTAAGCGGCAGCATCCAAAAGAAAAAAGAAAAACGAGATTGAGGTAGGCAGGAGGCTCAGTAGCCCCCTGTTCGCTTCATGCCGTTTATTCGATTTTGGTTGACTGACCTCCTCAAGACGTGAAGCTGCAGTTCACCAGCGGGAAAATGCTCCGCAACGGACTGTTGAAAATAGCTCAGCGGAGAAATCAACAAACTTCATCAGATCGTCGAGGTTTCAAGCGTATCGGTTTCATTGAACAGTTCGCGCATCACTAACACAAAAGCGTCAGCCGGACGGGACGGCTTCTGGGCTTGCGACGAGGCGATCACGACTCTTTGTGGTGGGATGCTAGCGTCAAATGGGCGACACACGATGGGTCGCCCATCGTAGCTTAAGTCTCCAGCTGGTCGAGTGACGAGAATCGACACTCCGTGCCCATGTGCCACGAGTGAGCGCACCATTTCCACCGAGCGCAACTCCATAATGACATTGGGCTCTACACCGCCCGAGCGGAACAGTGACAGGAAATAGTCGCGACTGTGAGGCAGGTCTAGAAGGATGAAGGGCTCGGTTTGCAAATCCTGAATACACAAGTTGGCTTTTGCTGCCAGATGATGCCCTTCGGGCAGCAGCACATAAGGTGATTGCAGTCCCACCGCCTGTAGCTTGACCTTACGAGCCAGGTTCATGTCATAGATCAGCGCTAAATCAAGGGTGCCGCGCTCCACCCGTTCGATCAGTTCCTCGGTGTCACCTTCGACAATGGCGACTCGTACCTCAGGAAATCGCTGCTTGAAGCGCTCGACCATGGTGGGGATATGTCGCGCGCCCAACGTTGCAAAGCAGCCAACCGAAAGGTCCCCCACCACGCTATCAGTCTCCTTGGCAGAGAGCTGCGCGGCACTTTGCAGTAGCTGCCGAGCTTGCTGATAGCGGCGGGTTCCGGCGGAGCTGAGTTCGATTCCTTTGCCTGGAATCCTCACGAACAAGCGCTCATCCCATAGGGCTTCCAACTCCGCAATCGCGTTTGATATCGATGGTTGGGACACACTCAGCGACTTCGCCGCATTGACGGTACTTCGACACTGGGCCGCTGCTACAAAATATTCGATTTGCCGAAGGCTGAAGTGAATCATTATTTTTAATTCGCTGTATTAAAAGTGCATATTTTTAATTATATACCCAGCCGCTTAACCTCAGTCCATCCACAGCCTGTGTCCTTCCAAAAAACGCGCTGATCTGGCGCAGATGCTGCACTAACAATATCGAGGATTCGCCCATGGCTCGTTCAACTGCGCCTGTTGCACCGAGGTCGGTGATTGAAACCCGTTCCATCGATTACATACCGGAAAACGAGCGTCATGGCAGCGCATTCGGTCAATTCACACTATGGCTGGGTGTGAACCTGAACATCACTGCCATCGTAACCGGGGCTTTGGCGGTGGTACTTGGAGGCGATGTATTCTGGTCATTGATCGGGCTTCTTATAGGTCAAGTGCTTGGCAGCATCGTCATGGGCCTGCAAGCCGCCCAAGGGCCGGCGATTGGCCTGCCGCAGATGATCCGCAGTCGCGTGCAGTTCGGTGTATATGGTGCGGTAATTCCGCTTGTACTGGTGAGCTTGTTGTACGTGGGGTTCTCGGCGGGCGGCACGTTGCTGGCCGGTCAATCCGTGGCAAAAGTGCTATCGATCGCGGACTGGCAAGGTATCGTTCTGTTCGGCCTGGTAACCCTGTTGTTGGCTACCCTTGGATATCGCACCATCCACTCCATTGCCAAAGTGGCCAGTGTGGTGGGCGTCATTGCCTTCATCTACATGTTCGGTGCGTTGCTGGCCCGGCACGATATCCATGCGCTGCTCGACAATCGTCACTTCGTCGCTGCCAATTTCGTGTTTTCAATCTCTTTGGCTGCGGCTTGGCAGATTTCGTATGGGCCATACGTGGCGGACTACTCCCGATACTTGCCTAGTCAGACTTCCAAGTTGAAGATCTTTCTGGCTGCATCGCTGGGCACGGTACTGGGATCACAGGCAGCCATGACCTTCGGCGTGTTTGCCGCGGCCCTCGCCGGATCAGCCTTCTCGGGCCATGAGGTAGAGTTTGTTGTCGGCCTGGGCTCGACGGGTGTGTTGGCAATGATTCTGTATCTGGTGGTCGGCTTCGGCAAAATCACCATGATGACCCTCAACGCTTACAGCAGCTACATGTCCAGTGCCACCATTGTCAGCGCGTTCGGCGGCGTCAGCAAAGTGTCTCTGACCCATCGCTTCATCTATGTGCTGGGAATGGTGTCCGTTGCAGTGCTGATTGCCCTGGCCGGTTCTCACAGCTTTATCAGTGCGTTTTCTTCCTTCCTCATTTTTCTACTGGCGTTCATCACACCCTGGAGCGCTATCAGCCTGGCTGACGTGTTCTTCGTCAACGGTACGCGTTATGACCTGGCGGCCCTCAACGATCCCGCTGGCCGCTATGGCCGTTGGAACTGGCCTGTTATTGCCACCTACTGCTGCGGGGTGCTGATGGAGTTGCCGTTCATTTCCAGCGGTTTCTACACCGGACCGATTGCCCGTGCGCTGAACTATGCAGACGTTTCCTGGGTGGTCGGCCTGCTGGGTACCGGAGCGCTTTACTGCCTGGTAAGCCGGCGAATGGTCGCCAGTGTGCCAACGTCGCTTGCGCCTGTTGTCGACAGCAAAGTTTAACTGGAATGCCAATCCAATCAGCCTTTACTCCTCTCTCAGGTAGTCTTTTCATGACATCGGATGAATCCCGCTTCGCACGCGAAAACTTGCCCGGCGACCCTTATGCAATGCTGTTGCACTGCGCGAACCGCTGGCCGGACAAGGAGGCGCTCGTATTTGACTCTACACCTCAGCGGCTGACCTTTAGCGAATGGTTGCTTGCTTCCCAGACACTGGCTTGTGCCTTGCGGCGGTGCGGGATTCAACCCGGCAGCTCGGTGGCATTGTGGGCGGAAAATAGAATCGAATGGCCAATCGCGCAGGTCGCCGTTGCTGCCATTGGTGCGGTGCTGGTGCCGGTTAATACGCACTTTCGCGAGGACGACCTCCTGCATGTGCTGGACCACAGTCAGTCGGTGGCGATCTTACTTTCCGCGCGCTTTCGGTCCAGTGACTATCTGACCATGACACTGGGCACTCGCAACCGGTTACCCATTCTGCGCGACGTGATTTGCTTCGACGAACCTGAGCTTCACGCTGAGAATTGCTGGAGTTACGCGGCACTGATGAGCGAAGCGCCGGAGTTGCCATTTCAGGCTTGGCCCTGGTCGCCTCGCGAGTTGGCCAGCATCCAGTACACCTCCGGTACCACAGGGCGGCCAAAGGGCGCTGAATTGTGCTTCGAAGGAATGTTGATGAATGCACGAGGCACCGTCGCGCGGCTGGCGGTTACTGCCGAGGATCGCTGGACTTCCATCATTCCGCTATTCCACTGCGCGGGCTGCATTATGAATGTGCTCTCAACGCTGGCCGCAGGGGCCACGTATGTGGGGGTCAGTGCCTTCGATGCCGAGCGAATGTTGCGCCTCGTGGAGGCCGAGCGCTGTACGCTGCTGACGGGCGTTCCTACCTCTTATCTGGCCATGCTGGAGCACCCGCGACGAACACAATACGACCTTTCTTCGTTGCGGGCGGGCACTTGCGGTGGCGCCGATTGCGACCCGGCCTTACTCGAACGCTGCGCTTCTGCGTTCCCGATTCCAGGCCTGGTGCAGGTGTACGGCCAGACCGAAGCCAGCACCCTTATCGCTTTGGACAGTTGCGAGAGTGCCCACCGATTCACCACTGCGGGCATGCCATTGCCAGGTATGCAGGTGCGCGTGTGTGATCCGGACAACGGCCAGGTGCTGGCCTGCGGTGAGACCGGGCAGGTTCAGGTGCGCGGCCCCATGGTGATGCTCGGCTATCATCGTGACCCGCTGGAGACTGCTCGCTGTATCGACCTCGATGGCTGGATGCAGACGGGGGATCTCGGACGCGTTATCGCCGACGGCCGAGTGGAGCTTGTGGGTGGACGGTTACGCGACATGATCATCCGCGGTGGCGAGAACATCTACCCGGTGGAGGTGGAGAACCTGCTACGCGCCCACCCGGCTATCACCGAAATCGCTGTATTTGCCATGCCGGATCCTTTCTACGGCGAAGTGGTCGCCGCGGCGGTCGAGCTGGGTGGGGCGCTCACCGCTGCGCAGGTGAAGCAGGCGTGTGCCGGAAAAATCGCTGGGTTCAAGCATCCGTCCAGGGTGTTCAAGGTCAGCCAATGGCCCATGACGTCCAGTGGGAAAATACTCAAGCGCGAGCTGAAAGCCCAAGCCATGGCGATGCAGTTGGAGGAGTTGCCATGAGCACACCGATCCTCGGCCATCAGCATCACTGCGCATTCGTACCAGGGCTTCAACAAACGGCTGCCGCCATCGGCAATGCCGGGGTGCAGGTGGTATCTACGCCGGCACTTATAGCTCTGCTGGAGGAAACGGCGGGCAGTGGCGTTCAGGCTTTCTGCGTTCCTGGATGGGGCACGGTTGGCACTAAAGTGGATATTGCGCATTTGAGCCCGGCCTGGCCGGGCATAGAGGTGCAGTGCGAAGCCGTGCTGGAGTCGACTAAGGGCCGCACGTTGAGTTTCGCGGTGAGCGCGAGTCAACAAGGACGGTTAGTGATGCGCGGCCATCACGAACGAGTGATGGTCGACCTTAGCCGCTTCTCCATGCCGCAACCGATCAGCGCGGGCGAGCCCATTGAGTTTTTTTTTGATTTTCACAGTCCATGGTGCTACCTGGCTATGCCGCGCTTACGAGAAATCGCCGCTGCCCATGGTCGAGCGATTCATTGGCGGCCCATGCACTTGGCCAACCTGATCGATCACATCGGGGGGCGGCGACCACTGGAAGCATCGCCAGCATTTGTTCGGTGGTTTCAGCAGGATTTGCAGGATTGGGCTCGACTGAGACGCTTGACGCTACGCTACCACCCTCAGTTCCCATTGCGACCTTCCCGTGCTTTGCGTTGCAGCCTGTATGCAATAGAGAAGGGAAAGGGGGCGGAGTTCATCTTCAACGTGATGCGAGCTTACTGGAGCGAAAGCCGGGATATCAGCGATCTGGAGATCCTCGGCGATCTGGCGGTTGCAGCAGGCCTGGACCGAAGAGCAACTATACAGGCTGCTACCGATGAGCGATTCAAGTTGGCGCTGGAGGCTAACAACGATCAAGCGGTGCAGCTAGGTGTGTTTGGTGCGCCGACCGTAATCGCCGATTCGAAGCTGTTCTGGGGCAATGATCGGCTGGAAATGATGGGGGATTATCTAGGGAAATCCTGAAAAAGACTTTCTTATTTGGCAAAATACCCCGAGTCCCATCGCCGAGCCATTCCATGAAGCAGATGACCTTCGCCGACGCCGAGTACGCCGGCAAACGCAAACAGACCCGCAAGGAACTGTTCCTGATCGAGATGGATCGGGTGGTTCCGTGGAAAGGACTGATTGCCTTGATCGAACCCCATTATCCAAAGGGTGAAGGTGGTCGCCCGGCCTATCCGCTGATGGCGATGCTGCGTGTTCACCTGATGCAGAACTGGTTCGGCTACAGCGATCCTGCCATGGAGGAAGCGCTGTACGAGACCACTATCCTGCGCCAGTTTGCCGGACTTGAACTCAAGCGCATCCCAGACGAAACGACCATCCTCAACTTCCGTCGTCTGTTGGAAAAACATGAGGTGGCGGCCGGGATTCTGGGGGTAATCAATGGTTACCTGGGCGATCGTGGACTGTCGTTGCGCCA
>Ga0099823_1004005_pt1 | contig 14240 bp, 7 predicted proteins | sample CowpearedBW_FD_76831 | JGI IMG/M metagenome (GOLD analysis project Ga0099823, IMG submission 76831) | Root nodule microbial communities of legume samples collected from California, USA - Cow pea red BW | ecosystem: Host-associated > Plants > Roots > Nodule | place: USA: California | collected...
TATATATATATTTCTAAAAATATATATATATATATATATATATATATATATATATATATATAATTTGACATATCATGAATTTAAGTCAAGTGGTATTGAAATATTCTTTAGACTCATTTAACCTACAACCCACCTATACCTATTTCATATCTTTTAATTAGAAAAAAAAAACTAATTTCATTTTATTTATCTGCATTTATTTAGATTCTGTAATTTTCAATATCCTCACTTAACCAGCAATCCACTTCTTTACTAAATTTTTCTTTTTTTTGTCATTGAACAAGAAAAAAAATAATTTTTTTGTATTTATTTACATTTCTTGATATTTTTGAGATCTTACAACATTGAATATTTGAAAATGACTAAAGAATATATATTTTTATTTTTATATAATTTAGTGTGTCAACCCACTTAATTTTTGAATCGATAATAAATTGATGACAATTGTAAAATTTCTAACTCACCAAAAAGTGACACATGTTAGACTCATTCATTTTTAATCCAATCCATTATATGTCACTCCATACAAACCAAGTTAGCTCACTTAAACATTATTAACTTAAATTCATATTTTTTATTTAACTACAGTGAAATATCGTATAAACACCATTTAAATTTTAAACACTAATAAATACTATTACCATTTTACTTTTGTTCTATTGTCATTCTAATATTTCCATTTCCAGTGTAAAAGTTATATGGGTTTAAAAGGTAGCTATAACATTTATGAATAATAAAATTAAAAGTATTTATTATAAGTGATTATATATTTAGATTCTTTAATCAATATTTGATTTCGCATATAACATAGAGTTTTTCATTATTATAAAAAAGGAAGAGTTACTATTAACAAAAGATGATGACTAAATACTTCTTTATACATTAATGTTAGGGGTAGATAATATTTTATATTAATTATAAGTGTATTCACTTATTGAGTTTTAGAAATATTTAGAAAATTTAAAATATAAAATATATTAATAAAAGGTAAAATTGGTTAGAAAAATTGTGTATACTAAAACAAAAGTTACAAAATGGTTATAAAAATAAATTAAAGAAAATTTACAAAATTTAAAAGATAAAATAATAAAATAAAAAATATTAATAAAAGGTAAAATGAACATGGAATTGTATACACTAAAATAGCAATTATAACCGTGAATGCTATTTATATATAGTCAGAGATGATACAATTATATAATTTATTATATTTTTTAACCAAATTATTTTTAAAACTTACAAATAAAAAAATGGAGTCGACTTTTGAAAATTAAAAAAGAAAATAAAAAAATTGACCTTGTTAGATACATATTGTGATTAATGAAAAATAATTAGTATTTTTTTTATTGAAAACTTGTTAGATAATAAAGATGATTATATCAATGATGTTCCGGTAATCCTGAATTGTTTTAGATAATAACATAAAAGCTATTAAAGAGTATCATGTCCTTGCTATCTAACATGTTTTTAATGAGAACAATTAAAATTACTTGCTTCACATTAACTACTATATCAATTTTATATTAACCACATAATCTCATGTTTGTTAACACGTAGAATGAATCTATTAACAAAACAAAAATTATACTTAATTAAAAAATATAAAATTTAAATACTTTATATAATAAAACTTAATTAAAAACATTCAAAATTTATAAAAAATTTAAAATTAAAATATTTTTTAAAAAAAAAAGCAAGCAACCAAATCAATACAACTAACTCTAACCAAAATCATGCAATAAGTAATAACAACTAATAACCTAATTCCCTCGATGTAAAGTTGAAACACCAAAATCAAATAATCGGTAAAGGTGAAAGATGATTGTGATATTTGTTGATTTCACTATATTAATCTGTGTTTCAATTCAACATTTGAAGTACATAGGGGAAATCAAACATAACTTTGTGCTAAACAAAATTATCTAATTATACAAAAAAGTTTAAAAAAAAAAAATCACCAATCATATTTACCTTTTACCACTTCTACTCCACTGTCAATTCCTCTTAGTTTTCTCACACTCATCATTCAGGATATTTCAGAAAGCAAGACCTCTTTGACATGCAAAAAGTAGACATATTACTAAGCTGCATCGTCACAACAATTATTGTGTTCATTTCAATAATCATTGTGTTGGAATTTAAGGAAGATGCCATGTTACGTATACATAAACTCACATTGAGAAAACTTGAGGACTACCTCATAAATCTTCCAACAATGATGGATACGTAAGACAGCACCACGTTAACCAGGTACCATGTTTCTCATTCATATCATAGCAATGCTCAAATAACTTCAAATTGGACAAACAGCTGTATTTGTACTTTTGTTTTATACAATAAGTTCTGCACTTAGGGAAGATATACAAAGATAGAAGAAAACGAATTTTGTGATAAATGAATAATGTAATACAGAAAAGGAGAGAAAAAAAAAATTCATTTGATGCTATTCTTCATTTTTTTTTATAATTACAAACGTTCACTTTTATTAAAACCGTTTTTATATCTATAATGGATTGTCACATGTGATTTTATCCATTATACTATAAATTCTTTACTACATCTATAGATGATTTCTTTTACATATTTATTTATTTATATTATTATGGCTTTGTTTTATTTTATCATGATTGTAATAAATATAACGTGTTTGGATAACACAAATATCGTAAAGAAAAAGAATATAAATGAAGATTTGTTGTTTTACTTTGATTATTTTAATACAAAACAGAGCAATGATTTTTGTCAAAAGCACACCTAGAAAAGTAATGTTATATCATATATTTTGTCCTTTTCATCCAATTAAAAAAAGGACAACACTTTAAGAGTATTCTGAGTGGCAATTAGGTTGTCGCCAGTTAAGTATAAATTGTCATATGAAACCCAATATTTCGTATTTAACTATGGTCAATAAAGCATAATTGGTCTATTCAATTAACTACGGTCCAACTTTTTGTCATTCAAAACTCGCAATTGTAGTCAAAGTAGGAAAGCAATTTGGAATGAGTAAAAATGCTTGAATTTCAATACTAACAATATAAAAAAGAAGAAAAAGTGAGTATTTAGTTTATAATGCATTAGTGGTCTTTGTTATCAACAGATTTCCATGTTTATTTGGAAATAATATTTGATTGTTAATATTTTCTAACATCTTAATTATTATTTTTAGATTGATTATCTTAATCATTCCGGAATGGTTTATCTCCATCTAAGTTTACACGTAATTAATGGTGAAATCATTGTGGCAATGTTTTGTAGGTGGTGAAAAAGTAAAAAGGAAATGAAACCACAGAGAAAAGACCAAAAATAAGATTACATGTAAGAGCCGCAAAATTAAGTCAAAGAAACTGATGGCAAAGCAAATGAAGATTGAGATGCATTGTCATTTATATTAATAAATGAAACTGAAACCTCACTCAATATTTGCAGTTCTTTTCCCACCTTTATTTAACTCGTGTCTCCATATGCTCAACATTGAAAAAGACGCATTTAGTAGTTCACATTAAAACCAATAGTCAATCCTGACAAAGACACAGTGAAATTTTCTTAAATTACACTAAAACGTCAATTTTTTTAAAAGCTTTTTTGAAAAGGATTATATTACCCCTTTTTTTTTATAATATGCATGCATCTAAACATTTTGTACTCCAGAGATTAATGTTAACTTCACTTAAACGAGGATGAAAATAATAAAACTCAATTGGTAAATTGATTAAAAGGTACTAGTGGTACTTCTATGTCAAAAAAGATATTATTTGGCGCTTCAACTTTGTAACATCATGTTACATTGATGTCTCAAATCCCTTTCTTTTTTTCTATATTCAAACTAGCGGGAACTATGAATTTCACCTTCCCTCCTCTTTCAAATTCTTTCCTTTTTTCCCCCAAATTTGTAACACCTCCAACCCTTTTCCATAAACAACAAACCGAATTTTAACAACTTACCAAATTCAATTACATAATTTGAATGACCCGCTTAAAAATTTGGGATCACCTCAATGATCGCTAGAGTTTCACATCACCGATTCATAGATCACAACTTTGGCAATTGATCACCAACTGTTTGTTTAAAACATTCGAATTTAGTGAATCGGAAAGTTAAATTGTTGGTCAATTTTCCTTTCACGGCACCGACAAGTAGCGATATATGGTATATAGTAAGGTGATAGCAGAGAAATGTCGAGACAGGGCAGAAGAAGTTTGAGAAATAGAGGACTAACTATATTACCAAAATTGGACTTGAATGATTTCATTTCTTACAACTGTTGACAACCAACCCACACACTCAATCACTCAATAGAGAAGAAAACTAAAACATATACAATTCGGAAAAGGTTAGGGGGGGAACATCCTAAAACAAAATCTAGATTTCTCCTTAATAATTCTTCTTCTGCATCTTCTACATCAATAAAATGATTGAATTTGGTTCAGGCATAAACGGATCCATACGAGAGCGACATCAAAAGCACCGCAGCTTTTTCTTCCTCCCCGAGCTTCTTCCAATGCGATCGATGCAACAAGACCTCCCTCCCCAACGCGCCACCACCGAGAGCGGCGGCACCGGCGCCGCCACTCTTCTTCCCCTTCCTCCCATCCTCGTTGCTCCCCTTGCTTATCCCGAGAATCGCTCTCTTCTTCTTCCTGCTTCTGATCCCGCAGGCGTTGCACAGAGACTGAAAAAATAAACGATAAGAGAGTGAGATCAAGGGTTGAGGTTAGTCCAGGTGGCGCGATCTGAGAAATGGAGAGTGTGGTGTACTGACCTTAGGCCCTGCCGGACCTCCCCTCCAGAGTGGAGTCTTGGTGGTGCCGCAATCGGCGCAGGTTTTCTTCTGCTCATTGTTGCTGCTGGGACTGTTCCCCGAGGAAGGCGCGTTAGGGTTTGAGTCCTCACCCTCCGATCCCTGCACAACAACCTCCATTAATCAAACAAACCCTAATCAGAAACCCTGAAACCACTGTACAATAGCTAACACTCACTTTTCCACTTGGATCCACCATTCTGATCACCGAGATCTGAGATTCGATTGGCTTCCGACAACACCACTCCCTTCGGCGGAATCAGAGCGAGGGAAGAAGCATGCAGAGTGAGCAGAGCAAGCAGAGTGAGAGTAAGAGAGTGAGTGTGGGGAGAGAGAGAGAGAGAGGGAGAGGGAGAGAGATAGAGAGAGAAAGAGAGAGGGAAAAAGAGAGGGAGAGAGGGAATCGAATCGAAACGACGACGCTCGCAACGCAGACACACGCGCACCAGCCGCAGCAGATCTAATCTTAAAACACCAGACCTTTATAAATGGGATGCCAAAACCCTAACTGATCCCTCCCTAAATTACCGCAATGCCCCTTCCCTCCTCTTCTTTTCTCTTCACCCGCCAAAACTCAATAAAATCATCAAAAACGCGCCATGCCTTTCCCTCTAACCTTTTCTTAATTCCTATCATTATTCTCATTTCTCAATCATCATCATTCTGCCAGATTCTTCTCTTCCAATCTTAAAACATTATTAATAATTCACACTCTTAAACTAATTATCGAATTTAGTCTTGTGATGATTCAAAAATTTAGGAATAATATTTTTAAAACTAAAACTAAAATTGCTTACAATAATTGGAACCGATATGAACAACTATGAACAACTAGGACTAAAGTAGAAGAAGAAAAATAATCCTAAAAAGGAACAAAGCTAATTTTGGATAGTCTTATTTGACCACTCTTCAACTTCTTTACTCAAATTTGTTTCTTTTTTACTATTGAAAACAAAGCATGGATATATGCATATAGGTTTGTCTTGCATTGATTCTCTCATACTTGTATTTATGAAAACAATAAATTCCTCAAGGTAATTTCTTTTGAAAATAACATCTCCTTGCCTAGCCATAGGGTAAACATGTCCCTCTCTCTTTAAATTTTCCGTTTGATTCACTCATAAAGGTTCTCACTTTAATGACAAACAAGATTATGGATAGTGAGACATGATTAAGAACATGTTTACGTGTACTGTGTGATGTTTTCTTATATTTATTTATTATTGTTTTTGTTTTCTTATATTTATTTATTTCCATAATTTATTTTTCTAACAATAGGCCTTTAAAATTAGTTGTAATAAATTTTATCCCAAGATTAACAGGGACAGAATCACAAACACAAAATAAAATTAAAAAAAAGTTAGGTACATTACTGGAAGAATATTATTACGAGTGAATCTTTCCCTTGTCTTTGACACCCATGATTCAATCCAAAATAACTTTATTTCTTGTTTGACTATTTTTGGTTGTAACTGAAACATGGTCAAACATGTAATAATACATTAAATAAAACTCACAAGTTTAGTCCATTTTAATGACCTCGGTTGGTTAATATTGTATATGGATTGATAGATCTCAATAAATATTCACTTGTTTATATTGTTGGAGTTTCATGCATCAATGTCATGTTTTTTTCTGTCCACTTTTCTTTTTATGTTATTTTTGTTTCTTAGCAGAAAGTTAGAAATAAAGAAAAAGAAAAAGATAATTAGAATAACATACACCCTATTTAAGTACCTAGTCATTATCTTGGGTTACACTTTTCCAATGTCCAAACAAACAAACATGACACAATTATTTAAGTATGTGATGTTCCTATTTTCGAATATGGAAAAGAAAAGTATTTGAGTGAGTGGTAGTGTTTTATTTCATCTCATTTGAAATTCGAGAAGATAAAGGAAAGGAAGAGATAGAAAAATCCATGCAAAACTAAAACTTATGAGAAAAAAAAGGAAGGTCACGTGACTTCAAGATTAAGAGATTTACAAGTAGTTGAATATCTTAATATTTATTCCACATGAATTTAATGGATTCAATCATATAACGTATAAGTTGCAACTGATTATGGATAAATTCATAAGAGTAGGCGTTTTCTATATTTTATTTTTTCATATTGCAATAATTAAAAATAATATTAAATATTAATAAATAAGATTATCGATATGAAGTTAAATTAAAATAATTAATTTAAATATTAATATTTTGCAGTAATTTAGTTTGTATATTTTTATTTTAAAATAAATTTTATTTATTAAAAATAACAAAAGAAATTATTTTAGTTTTAAAATGGTTTTAATTCTACTTTAAAGTTTTAAAAATTATTTTTAGATCAAATTATTTTCAGAAATTGTTTTACATATTAATTTTTAAGTATTGACAAAAAATTATTTTATCATATCAATTACATTTACTATATTCTTTTTATCAATGTAAAACCCATCTTACTTTTTCATCCTCTTTTCCTTTCAGGCTTCCTTTAATTCAAACATTTTGGTGTGGAATAAAACATTTTTTGATCTTAAAAAACTAGAAAATGACTAATTTATAATAGTGAGAAGAGTTTTAAAAAATATTTTTGTGAAACTATTTTCCTACTCATTCAAATAAGCAAGAGAATTGTGTATCACCTTAAGTTATTTATCCAATCAATGCATTGGTGAAAGAAATAAACTTAATCTTCTAATCTTTTGTGAAAGAGTAAAGTCTATAGTGTAAAGTAAATGAGAAAACAGTGAAATGATGCACTTGAGAAAGTGTGAAGAAGAAGCCTATGACATAAAATGAGAGGACATTGCAGAAAGTAAAGTTTCTTATGCAACAACATTAACTTTATTTCGTTAGTACTGAGGTTGACTTCTATGATACCATAAAACCTGATTAAAAATCAAACACAATAGTAACCATCACAATTTTTTTCTTAAAAAACAAGACCTGACAAATTGGGGAGTAAATAACCAAATGTTGGCAATACCTTTTTTGTTTCTATTATGTCATGTAACCTCTTTTGGGACCACCTATATGAAACTTTTTTTTTTTCTTTTTCATTTTCGTTCTAACTCAATTTCATTCTTGTAAACAATTTCTTTTATTTTCCCTATATATTTTTTAATAATGTGTCGTTTTTTTATATATATTTTTTTAATAAATTTACGGTCGGGAGTAGAATATGTAAGATTAAATGGAATAATAGTTTTACAATCTATTTAACAGTTTTTTTTTTTTGACAAAAATATTCTATCAATAGACTTGAGTCTTAAGTTAGTTAATGTTTATTTTGACTATTATTTCATCCAAATGCTTGACATCTTAATACAAATAATCGTGTTGAACATGAGTGTGAGAGAGACTGGATGTAATATATACCCGAAAATCCTTAACTATCAATTAAATTAATGGTGTTAAGATTAATAATTTTTTAGTAATCATCACTAAATTTAGTTAATTATTTAGTTAATTAAACGACAGAAAAAACTGTTGAAAAAACAGTAAAGAAAATTATCTATTCGTAGAGGATGCGTCTAATCTATTTCAAATTATAAAAATTGAATAAAATCAAGAACGAACAAACAAAAAGCTGATTAAATTGGGATTTTTTTTATCATATAAGATTTTGGATTTGTTTTGAAAAAGAAAAACCTTAAATCAACTTGAATACATAAAATTATCCAACAACTCATATCTGTATAAGTAGTAATCTACAAAATTACATTGTCAATTTTTTAAATCATAATTTTAAATCAATAGAGTCGGTAAAAACCGTGTATAAGTTATTGGATCTTTCGATCAAAAGAAATATAACTTACGTTGTATATAGAATAGATTTGATTTTTACATACTTCTTATTACTGGATAATGCTCGAAAATTTAATGATAGTTACTTAGGTGTTCACTTGAGTGGATAAAATTGAAAGAGAAGGAGTGGATAGGTTTGAGTGAATTGTGTTTTTTTAAGTGATTCGTAGGTGATTGTGAGTAGACTTGGAAGTAAAATTTTTGAAAGTTTGTGAGTAATTTAATTGATGTGATAGATTAAAAAACATATTTTAATAGAAGTAATAGATAGATTACTATTTTTCCCTTTATATAATAAGTAGTATAAATTGATAATTGTATGAGTTATATTTATTTTAATTTTTTTTTACCACTCCATTGGTAAAATAACCTGCAAACAAGACAAAACAACCACATGTAGCCACAAAGTGAATCGGTTCTAATATGAAGATTGGATCTAGTGCATTGGGCATTGGATATACAAATAATAGGATCAGATCCCCTTCATTTCATGTAATATATTTCAACCATACAAGCAAGCACAAGTGATAAATGGTATTTCGTAAGATAATAATCTTAAATATGCTCATAATAGACGAGATTGTAAAAGTGTAACATCCCACAAATATTCGCTTTCACTCACTCTCGAATCAAGTCAAACAAACATGTTTATCACTTCCTATTCCATCATACCATTTTCTTTAAAATAGTAAAGTATCTCAAACAAACATAGCATTAAAGATTAATATAAAACTTCAATGGGTAGTTCTCTTCACAAAATAATGAATAGATCAATCATTATTAAATTCACAAAGGTTATTATTTTGTGTTGATAAGTTCTAATTGCATCATATGAATTAAAAAATAAAAAAATATTTTTTTTTCTTATTTTATAACTATTATTTGAAATTATTTTATTTTACAATTTTTGTAATTTTGTGAATTATACCTATTTGAAGAAATTCCTCCATCTCGTTATTATGTAAAGTCTAATAAATATTTTTGAATTGGTACTAATGCAGATAAATAGCACGTCCTGTTACTAAAATTGTTTTGAATTTCTGTATATTTAATTTATGCAAATTAGGTGTTCTATTTAACAATACGAGATGTTCCTAAATAATTTCTATAAATATTCCTTATACAATAGTTTTTTCCGAATTTCACCCTTAGAATTATTGATCGACTCATAATCAAACCCTTTTCTCAAATAGGGTGTCTCTCCAAATCTTTTCTTTGTCCTCGACTAAATAAACAAATATTTGTAAACTTCTTATCCGTTGATTATATGATTATATGCGTGCACACACACACACACACACACACACACACATATATATATATATAGTCTTAATTAATGTTTTGGTCTCCTTATTATTTTTTGGATCAATTTGGTCCTCTAATTTTTTAGAAATGTTCAATTTAGTCCCTGATGTTAAGTTAACGTTAACCCCATGTCCGTACGTACATATCACGTGTCATTTTGTATAATTTTTAATTTCTTTTATTTTTTAAATTAAATTGCCACGTGTCACTTTATGGTTGTGACATGTGTCAATTCAAGAATTTTTATTTTTTAATTCTTATTTTTAAAAAAAAAAACTGTCATGTGACAGGTCACGATTGTGACACATGTCAAAGCTAACATTGGTCGTGACCTATGTCAAAGCTAACATTGGTTGTTTTCAATTTTGATTCAATTTAGTTTCCTAATTTTTTTAAATGATTCAATTTTGTCCTCTTCAATTTGAAACCAAATTAATAATTATGGTTAATTACAACTTATATATTCATGTTAAAATAATTTTTTATCATTTATACATCAAATCATTCTCTAAATACTCATATTATTATATTTCTTATATTTTTCACTTTGTAATTTTTTACCCTTGAAATTTTTTACACATATAATAGTTAGGTAGGGTAATTTGATCTATAAATATATTAAAAATTATTTTAACATGTATATATAAGTTGTAATTAAGGTTACTTACTAATTTGATCTCAAATTAGAGAGGACAACATTGAATCATTTTACGGGGGACTAAATTGAATCAAAATTGTAAATAGAGAGACTAAATTGAAAACAACTATGGTTAGTCTGACACGTGACACAATCATGAGCTGCCACGTGGCACTTTTACAAAAAAAATTTAAAATTTAAAAAAATTCCCAAGTTGACACGTGACACAACCACAAATGACATGTGAGAGTTTATTTTTTTTTTTTTAAATTTGAAAATTTCATAAAATAACATGTGACATGTATGGAGACCGTGTTAACTTAACAGTAGAGACCAAATTGAAAAAATTAGAGAATCAAATCGAACCAAACCAACAAATTAGGAAACCAAAACATTACAGGTTTGGAATAGCGGAGCAAGTAAAGTATTATTAGCATAGCACAAAAAAGCGTTCATCATCATTAATATGTTTGCTAGTGGTAATTGCTTCTCGGGAAAATTGATGAATGCATCAAAGATGCACTTGCTACTGACGGCGATTCTCAAATATCGCAGAACAGAATGGGATACGATGAGATAGAATACAATAGAAACAAAGACAAGGGTATATATATATTAGACATTATTAGGATATGATTTTAATATCCTTTTTCATTTCAATAAATTTAGGCCTGTTTTGTCCAATATTATCGTTACAGTCAATAGTTAAATTAATGTCTACCAAGATTGTTATAGACTTTTGGATTTATGTAACGTAAACTGTACGTTAAACAAACTATTTGTCAAACATAACCCATAATACTAAACCATAATTTATTTTGATCAATAAATTGAATGATTTAAAAAAAAAAAATCCAACCAGTATAGGAAACATCGCTAACTAATTATGCATCGCATTGTTTGTAAAATCTATCTTTAAAAGTTCATACTTAGGCAAATGATATACTAATCAAAGTGTAAAAGTTTATAATAGATCCATCGTCTCATAACTGGTTGAAGGGTGGAGATACCTGATAAATTTTGGATTATACTACTTTGACATCTATAATAACGTCACGCTCCATTTGTTCAAGTTAATGCTAAAGGTTTAACTTAATCTGCCTTATAAACCCTAAACCTTAGAGACAGTCGTTTGTGATGCTTTCCCAAGGCATATGGTAATCATGATTCATGACTGCCCAAAAAATATAGGAACAAGCAAAAGGTTCAAAAGCACGTACAAAATAACACTAATTTTCGTAGAACATAAAATCGGTTTCGGAAAAATATATTTACCAAAATCAAATACTGACACAGTAAATCTTTACCAATACAACTAGGACTCGACAAAAGTAGCACTCAAAGCCGCATTTGAACAAAACCCCCTCGCCAAATGGCCCGTGTCCCTGCCACAGCAACATATAAAATCCCTTCCAGATTTCTCACCACCATTATATATTTTTAAAACGGTAAACACTGCTGAAAAGGTCATTATGCTGCTGTTGAATCCACCAGTCCCTTCTTTACTTGGACATGGTAGCTAACTGACCCTCCCCGGCACCTCATAACCACAAGGGACACTAGACCGGACTGTAAGCAGACACAAGGTGCAATAACTGACCCTCCAAGACTTTATCCCAAAAGCCACCCGTCATAAAACCTACTTCATCCCACAAGCCCCTACAAATATTGAAATAAAATAGTTTAGAAATAATGCTGAGGCTTCTTCATACAAAATTAGAAAAAATTATATATATGATTTCGGATCTAAAATGCCATGCAAAGCATTTACCTTCTCAGGAAAAAGTCTTCAGCTGAAGTTGAATCCACCAGACGGGACTGGGAGCTCATTTCCAAAGGCAAAACCAGGTTGAGCACCATCTCCTGGAGGTAGGGTCTCATCTTCATCTTCCAACCAGTATGTTTCAAGCATTTTAACAGCCTTTTCATAGATTTCGTTGTTGTCATGACTCTGCAGGTTTTCAATCTTCTCCAATCCCTCAGCATCATCTATAATCTGTGCATACAAGTTGACATCTCCAGTGTTACCAAGGCTCTTCTCGGCTTCTCCAACCTTCAGAATATTCTCTAGGCCTTCTAAACAGACAGTGACAATTCTTGGGTCCGGACAAACAAGAAGATCACAAAGAGGCTTTATGCAACCCTGACCAACCAAGTACCTTGAAAACACCACAAAATTAAGTGAATACCATCAGAAAGTCCTAAAGAGCGAGTTACAAAGAACAACCAATCAACGGAAAATACATACTTAATCTGGTCATGAGTTCCACCAGATGTAGCATTTGAGATCGCCCAGGCAGCTTCCTTTTTAATGTCAAACTCAGCATTTTGAAGAAGATTGACAAGGGGGGCAACCAGACCAGCTTCAATAACAGCCTACATAAGTTTTTTCAACAAACATAATGTATTAATCCTGTGCTTTGCAACAATAGGGTATGAATAAGCTTGTTAATTCATGATTCAGATCATGAATTCAAAGGCTTATCATCTTATTGGTGAATTCTAAGATTCATGACAAATAATTAAGATTCACATATATAGTTAAAAAGGTCATAAAAAAAACAAATTCATTACTCGTGGTCATGATCAATAACAATAAACTTAAAACTGAGAACATTTTAACACGAAGGACATATCAAAATATCAAACAAGTTATATCAATCTCTTTTTTCACCCAATAACAGAACACCAAAGAGCACAAGTATAAAGATAGCCTCATCAAAGAGGAGAGACGAGTATAAAAATATAAGCATTGAGGCAGGGGACACTGACCAGCAGGATCTCTCCAATAATGAATGCAACCAACAATATAATAGAAGACAGGAACTGTACAATTTCAGAGACAGAATGGAGAAAAATGTAGGGTTTCTTTCTAAAATAATTCATGTGGGTCATATTATATGGTTCAGATTGTTTAATTCACCCCCCTTTGCCTCACATTTTATAAGAAAGAAGACGAACAAGGCATTTTCAGAACCAGGTCATGCAAAATCTGATCCAATTACATGTGCATGCAATCCGATCACGAACTGAATTGGGTGATGCAGAAATTTATAGCGATTCAGGAAATTCATAACCCAAAATGATTCAACTACCTATCATTATCATTGAAATCAAGAATCAGATCAAATCACAATTCTTGCAATTTTGACACAAACACGTAAACAGAAAACCCTGCTGTCAGCAGGTCAACAAAGCTCAAAGCTAAACATTGTAATATTTAATAGACGCCACTTTTTCCTTTGGGGAAGGGGGAACACTAGACCAATCATCATTCTCTCTTGTTGGCATATCAAGGAGAAACTAAACCTTGGTTATAACTCCACCATATCTCCACCTTAACTGCTTATTGTTCATAATGACAAAACCATAAACAAATCTTCAATAGCAAGCTATAATCAAATGTTCTCAACGAATTAATGCAATTAACATGTACACAAATTCAAAACAACAAAATCACCAAAAATAAAAAGCAGTGAGAACTGGGCATTGCCAGCTTACCTGTATCTGTTCCTTATTTCCAGCAGTAATGTTTGATATAGTCCAGCAAGCTTCTTTCTTGATGCTTTTTTTATGATTATGATTCAACAGGCTCAAAAGGCAAGGGATCGCACCATTATTGATAATAGACTAATGAAAAAAAAAAAAAAAAAATCCACAAGAATTAGGAGAATCTTTGAAAAAAAAAAAAAAAGAAAAAAAAAAAA
>Ga0099823_1004010_pt1 | contig 14231 bp, 12 predicted proteins | sample CowpearedBW_FD_76831 | JGI IMG/M metagenome (GOLD analysis project Ga0099823, IMG submission 76831) | Root nodule microbial communities of legume samples collected from California, USA - Cow pea red BW | ecosystem: Host-associated > Plants > Roots > Nodule | place: USA: California | collected...
CACACCGATGCAATTCAAGTTCTTTCCATAAAATTTTTAAACGTGTGTAATATTCAGAAACGCTAGAATCACCTTGTTTGCAGTTCAAGATTTGATCTTGAAGATCAGCCACCCGGAATTTGTTAGGATGAGAAAAGCGCTCCTTAAGATCGATCCATATATCGAGAGCAGTATCCATCCACATGACAGACTGTTTGATTGAAGCACTCATAGAGCGTGTGAGCCAAGCCATGACCATGCGATTGCAGCGACGCCAGGCATCGTGGAAAGGATCGCTGATAGGAGGGCATGGAAGACTGCCAGTGACAAATCGTTCTTTGTTCTTGGTTTCGAGAGCCACCATCATTTCTCTTTGCCATTGATGGAAGGTGTTTTCTGTGAGGGGAGATGAAACAAGAACAAGGGCTGGGTTTTCACCCGGGTGGAGATATAAAGGGTTTGCCGGATTTAGAAGATGATCTGGAGGATTTTGGCTGGGTTGAGCCATGGTCGATCAAGAAGCAGAAAGAAAGAAAGCGGAAACGAAGAAGGATATTACCAAACTGATACCATGTTAGTTTATTGAAGATAACAAAGGGTAATGAGCATGAAAAGGACGTATAGCTTTCATTGATCAACTCACTCTTACAAAAGCAGAAACTTAGTTAATATAGAACTAAGTTCTGAAGAAAACGAAACAGAAAAGAAACGGTTTGAACAACCCATAACAGAAAGTCAGAGATTGTACTCTAATATTATAGTTTAAAATAGTATGACCAAGTTAATTTATTTAACTGTATTTGAAATTAGAATTCATGTTTTAAACAGTTTAATCCATGATTTTAATTTGATAATCCACACTTAGAAAACTATTAAATACAAATTTCAATTGATCGTCCCTAATTTCAATATTAAATTTGTGATTTAAATAACTTTCTACAAACTAAAAGATTTACTCATGTATAGTTTCACGTTTCATAACATAATCTACCTTGTCATCTACCATGATCATTTTAAATTCCATTCATGTAAATAATAATAAATTAAATATATTTTTCGTTTTCAAACTATTTTAAAAAATTGTGTTCGTCTCTAAACAAAATGTATATTTATTTCATCCTACATTTCATTCCAAACTATCTTAATTACAACAAAAGCAATGAATCTAAGAACAACTAAAGGATGCAATGAAACTCTTAGCAACAAAAGGTATCAAGCAACTAAGCAAAGGAAAAAGGAATCAAAGCAAGTGTCAAGGAAAAAACAATGGTTCATGATTTTTAGTAGGGGTGATCATGAATTGGATTTTTAATGATCCAATCTACATATATTTTGGATCCAAATAATTGGATTAGATTTTCGACCCAAATCTATTTTTTCAAAAAAAAAGTAGATTGTATTTTTTTAAAAATTCATATCCAAAATATTTAGATCAAGTTTAAATCCAGATCTAAATATTTGGATCAAGTTAAAAATCCAAAATTTATTTTTCATAAAATAAATTCAAATTTATTTTTTTAAAACTTGTTCCATAGGGCTGACACCATAAAATTTGGCAAATTTTTTGTCAGGGCCAACTAGGCCAAATTTCAGCATGGGATGAACTTGGATGACTTTCGAACGAATTTCGGTCGGAGACGACGTGACCAAATTTGGGCCAAGGTCAACTTGACAAAATGTTACTCGAGATCGACTTGACTGGATTCTACTGAATTTCGACCAGGGACGATTTTGCCTAATACGACCAAATTTTGACCAGAGCCGACTTAGGCCAAATATGACCATATTTGGGTCAGGGCCTGATCAATCAAATTTCGGTCAGGGTTGACTCCACTAAATTCGTCGGCTGGGACCGACTTGACTGAACATGGCTAATTTTCGATCACAACTGACTAAGTTAAATATAGTCAAATTTCGTTCGGGACTTACTCGACCGAATACGAGTAAATTTGGGCTAGTGTCGACTCGACCAAATTTTGATCATGACCAACTCGACTGAATTTGGCCAAATTTAGGTCAGGATCGACTCGCCTAAATATGACCAAATTTCGGTTGCGATCGACTTTGCTGAATACGACCAAATTCAGGCCAGGACCAACTCAGTCAAATTTTGGTTGAGGCCGACATGACCGAATTTTGACCGGAGCCGACTCAACTGAATTCGACCGAATTTCAGTCGTGGCCAACTCAGTTGAATACGGCCAAATTTTGATTGTGACTAACTCATTTGAATATGGCCAAATTTCATCCTAGGCCGTCTCAGCCGAATACGACCAAATTTGGGCCAGAGTCGACTCGGCCAAATCTCAATTGGGGCCAACTTGATTGAATTCGACCGAATTTTGGCTGGAGCCAACTAGGCTAAATACAACCAAATTTTGGTCGCGATTGTCTCGACCGAATACGATCAAATTTTGTCCAGGTCGACTCAGCCCAATGTAGTCAAATTTGGGTCGGGGTGAACTCAACCGAATACTTCCAAATTTTGTCTAGGACCAGCTGGGCCAAATTTTGTATAGGGTTACGCCAACTCAATCAAATACGACTAAATTTGGGCTAGTCTGTCTCAACCTTTAGCCTAACCTAACCAAAAATATAAACTGAAATTTTGGATTGGATATTTTGGATTATCCATTTTGAAAATCTAGATTTAGAGTATGTATATACAAACCATAAAATATATAAAATGTAGATCAGATTGATATCCAAATCCAATAAAACGGATTGGATTTTTAATAAAATAAATATTAAATGGATTGGATCATAGCAAAAATGGATTGGATCATGAAAATTGGAATTTTTGCCCACCCTTAGTTTTTAGTAGCAACCTCCTCCTACAACTCTCTTGGTTTACATTCAATAAGGTCAAGTGGTGCTATATTGTAGTTGATGGTCAAGTAAGATTTCTGTCATTAAAAAATAAAGAATAATATCATGTAATATTATAGTGGATGTTAGATTAGAAAAAAAAAAGAGTAAAAGTTATTTACATGTCATTTCATCTCACAATTGTATGTATGAGGGTGAGAATAAAACTCTTCCACAAATTCGTCGTCACAAATAACTTCAAATAAGCATAAAGAAACATGTAAAATCCACCCTTTTCATTTTATGCACATGACGTGGAAATAGAAAGAACATTAATCTTAATCTTGTGTCTAGACAAAAAATTTTAACAATTCCAAGAAATTGAAATATATAGTATTTGAATTACTTGAATTTTTTTAACTTTTTAAATAGTTTGTTTATATGAAATAGTTAAAATATCTTAGATTTCAATTTTTTTATTTGGATAAATCAAATTTATATTTTAAGCCTAACTCAAATCAATCATTGCGTTCGAGTTGAGTTAGCTCGACCTTCGATCTAAGACGACTCGTCTTTGTTTCGACCCGGATCAACTCAGTTCGACATTTGACTCAGGTTGATTCGACTTGACATTTGGCTTGAGTTGATTCGTCTTGACATTTGGCCTAAGTCGATTTGGCTTGACATTTGGCCTGAGCCGACTCAGCTTGACATTTGGCCTGAACCGACTCAGCTCGACTATCAACCTTGGTCAACTCGACTCAATCTTCGACCCAAGCCGACTTGACACTACCTTCGGTTAGGTCAGCTCAACTAGATATTCAACCTAGGCCAACTCACCTCAACATTCGGCCAAGGTCGATGCAACTTACTTTTGACCAAGACTGACTCAATTCGACTCAACCTTCAACCCAATTCGACTCAACCTTCGACCCAATCCGACTTGACACTACATTCGATTAGGTTGGCTCAACTAGATATTCAACCTAGACCAACTCACCTCAACATTCAGCGAAGATCGACACAACTTACTTTTGATCAAAACTAACTCAACTCGATATTTGATCCAAACTATCTAGGCTTGACCTTAGCCTGGACTAACTCAATTTGACTTTTGCCTCAGGCAAACTTAGCTCGATCGGTCTGAATCGACTCAGCTCTTTATGAATCAACTTCTTAGACTTGTGGACTTATTTGCATAATGACCAATGAGATATTCCACACTTGTGAAATTTGAATTTTCTTTTTGTTTAATAAATTTCAAATTCTATTATTTTAATTATTTTTAATACCTTCTTAGAATTTTTCAACTTTTTTTTTTTAATTTTCTCGTCTAAACAAATCAATTTACTTAAAAGAATTCAAAATTTTCAAATAAATAAACTGTTCTTTTAAATTTTCTGATCCAAATACAATATAAAGTAAATTTCCGAATGTATTCCCCTTTCTTACACTCCTTCCGCACATTTGTACTCACCCACTCTCACCCCTATCAACATCTTTTCTACACGCTCTTTCCTTCATATTCTATCATTGTCTTTCAAGTCCTGATACATTATCTCGTTCTCTTTCATTTTCACTTTCTCTATACGTTTTTCTTAACAACTTGAATTTGATCTATCGTAATGTCACGGAAGCCATAAACTGAAATGTCAACGGCTAAAATTAACAAAATAATGAACAAATATGCAAGTTCAGTATTCCACTAAGTGGACGAATTATTTAACGAGAAGAAATATTCAGAAGCTTATACATTGAGTAATGTTACACGACTCTATTACGTCTTAAGTGTAAGCCAAAAAGGTCGTCCACTACTACTACTACTTCATGTAATTGTTTTCAGTAACCCTTTAAGCTTTAGTTATATTTACGAGGGTCCTCTCATAAATAGGAAGAAACACATATATATTACTATATCCTACTTTTGGGATGTCACACCCTTCAACAAAAACACACCAACAACACCAACTACCAGAGTCAGAACCATAGGGATGGCAACAGATTCAGGTTCACGCATTCTACCTGTCTGATTTGGTCTTCCAAGGCGTGACCGTTCTCCTAAGTATTCATGCAAAAGATTGCTCAGAGTGTCTAGTTGATGCAAGATTTGACGTTGTCCTCGTGCAATAACTAACACCTATTTTAAAAAATAATAATTAAAATAAGAAACTAAATATGTCTTATTGCTCCATGCAGTATTTCAAAGTAGAAAATTGTGATTGATGTTGTCTGAAATGAAGAGAGATGGGAGGTACTGAATGGAAATGTTTGACAGGATCACTTAAAATCTAACATAATATCCAACTAGCTTTTAGGATGATAAGTTCACACCCGCATAAATATTTACTCCTAGTTTAATTATTTTTTTATTTAATAAATCAATTTCTATTTTAATTGAATAATTTAATTTAATATTTTATTATTACTTAGAATTGCTAAAAGGTTGTAAAGTAAAAAGTGGGTGAAAATCATTTTTTACTATAAGGAACCATATATGTTGTTCAACAGAATATGGAAAATGGGTAAATGACATTATTAATCTTCATTAAATTATTCCTAATTACTTTAAATAATATTTAATGACTTGGATTTTAAGACTATAAATTGTTGTATTTTTCATTTAAAAGTATCTAAATATATTCCTCAACACGGGCAAGACTACATCTCAACAATACCTTATACAAATTTATCTTCATCTTTATCTTTTCCCATCCATACGAAGTTCCTTCACATCATGTTCTATCTCAGTTGAGACATAGTACGCATCTTTACACTCAGTAGACACATGCACAGTATGCATATGATATGTGTAGTGTAGCATATAGCACTATCATGGTGTGTTTGGAAGGTATGAAATTGGGAGGAATGAAAAGAGAGAAGGTTTCTTTCCTTTCACTGATTTTTAGCACTTAAAAAAGGAAGGAAGGAAAATAATTGACCCATCTATATAGTCTATCCTTCTAATTAAAGAAAAAGAAACTTTTGAAATTAAAAGACTAATTTATTCATATCTTTAGGTTCTCAACCTTTATTATTATGGCCATTTGTTTCATTTTATTATTTAACTTTTTTTTTGCCTTCCGTCTTATTTCCTAAGAAAAAATCTACAAGATCTTCTACTCTTTCTCTTTCTTTCATAAACCAATCATGTCACGTGAATTAAAAAATCAGGGGACCAACCTCGTCCATCAGGGGAGACTCTTTCGCCAATTGAGAAGAAGATGAAGAATTAGGCAGCAATGATCCAGTCAATGAACCATTACCTAATCCAGTTACAAACAAGGAAGTGGGGCCTGAGCCATTACTGGCCTCAGCCTGTGAAGCCAAGTTTTGTTGACTGGCCGAAACTTTTTTGCTAGCAAACTTTGAATTCAATTCTTCAATACGGGAGGTGAATTCATCCATTCTTTCATTTAATGTGGAAATTTGATCAGAAAGTTGAGTGATGACCCCCTAGAAACTCAAAAGCAAATATCAGTAGATGAATCATTTAGATGGATAGAAAATTAAACTTCATAGCCACAAAGGCAAACATTTATTACTTGTAACACCTATATGCCAAAACACCATGTGAATATAATTTCCATAAAATTTTAATATACATCTTTTTTTGAAGTTTCTGGCCAATATTCACTACAAATATATCTTTCAACATTTCTTTCTATGGACTCAACAAGTACTTTTCCATGTTCCACAAAGTAAGACACAACAAGTGATACATTGATAAATGAAGAGGCTAAAATGATTGCAATTAAATGATTTTTCAAGGAAAATATATATATTACATTGTTAGCAATCGATGCAGGAGATTCAAGAGTTCTTCCATCGAATCTTCTGTTATTTATAGCAAGTTTAGTCAGCTTAGGTAGAATCTTGTCCCTTTGAGTCGAATATGAGTGTGAAATACCACTACAGAAAACAAAATGAGAAGAACATGACAAAAACCTTCCTTTAACATTCTTTTAATCAGATTCTGAAATTCTTATTCCAAATATGAAAAACAAGTAGAAGTAATACCATTATTCTTTTTAAGAGAGGACAAATACGTAATGGAAGTTAATAATTACCGATTAAGATACTTCATCCTTCTATCTGCAGAAGCTCTGGAAAGGGCTTCTTTGGGGCTTGAAACTACGTCATCATCTATGCTGAGTTTTGACTTAAGATCGTCTGGCAATGCCTGCAGTTTGATCAGATTAGAGATTTAGTGTATAAACATTAAAACAGCAAATAAAAAGGTTAAATGATGGCTCATACCATCACATCGTTCACAAGCTTTTCTAGCTGAATTTGTTCAATATAAGTGCGAGGAACATAGGAACCATCCAATCCCAGTTTCTCTGCTACAAACTTGCAATAGATCCTGTCTTTCCCTTGCACCTTGAAAACAGGATAAATAAGTATTTAGCGAATGACAACAAAAAGAAACAAACACAAACATTTAATAGGCATGGGCATGTGTCTCGACCTCCATGCACCCCCCAGGCCTAGCCAAAAGCATTGAAGTGCTTAGGCTTAAATAAGTGCCCGAGGGCTGGAATATGTTACTGTGTTAATGTTATGTTTAAACCTAGTCCAGGACCAACCTAATACCATCTAACAAGGACACATGGGACCAACAAACACTAGAAAATAAGTTAATAAGGATACGTGAAGGATATTTACAATAAAACACAATAACAATGCCAACGGGAAACAAATAAGACGATCATTTTAATAGATACATTTGTTATTATTAATCTTAATGCAAAGATAACATTTTGTATTGAAATGATATGCTCTAAAACATTTTATGCAGATTCACATAGGAAATAGGTGAGGGCAAATGGTAAATGGAATTATTATGGTCTCTGATGGAAGTAGTACCTTTTGACAAGGTTTGAAAACGAAGGTAAAAAAAGAAAGAATAAGACTAACAGTAAACTATTATAGCAAGGTAACATTAAACTTAGATGAGAACAATTTTGGTCTGTTAGTCTTGTACTGTCACCTGACTGTATGGCAATTTATTACAAAAATTCTACAACTAATTAGACAGTTTTCTATAATCGCTATTCTTAGGATGGACAGTTTGAAAAAGCTACATTTGTAAGTATATTAACTGATTTGCAGCCAAAAATCTACCTTTTCTTATTGTTAGCAGACTTGGACCAGATCAGTCTGTTGAACTGATTAACCTGGTATCCAGAGTAATAACCAGTCCGGTCCATGTATTAAATCCAGTTCTTCTTGTATGTATTCAACCCATGCTGGCCCCATCAAAATGCTTGAAAATTGGACTCAACCTTGATGAACCATTGATCCAGTTCTTCTTTAAATACTAGATTTTTACACTTGATATTCAACCCTGATGAACCATTGATCCAGAGTAATAACCATGTATTCAAACCATGCAGGCATCATCAAGTGCTTGAAAAACCATTAAGAACCACTGATCCAGTTCTTCTTTAAATACTAGAATTTTGTACTTGCTATTCATTTACTGCCTTGCACACCACACGAAATGGCTTGCCCTCTGCTCCACAGGACATTGTGATGTTGAAAGGCTTCTTAGAGAAATGACGAATTTTAAAAAACTGCAGTGTGCTAAGGATAGTTTACCGGGACCACAGGATATTTAGGCGAAGAACAACCACTAAACCATAAGAACAACCAATATTTAATACTTAATATAAAATGGTTCATGCAGTTCAATTAGCCACCAGTCCCATTCTAATAACGCTGCCTTTTCTACTCTTGAGATCATGATTCGCTCTAACAAGCCCAAATTTTACTAACAAAATAGGTCATATATGAGTATACTACTCTATTGTAAAATGAGTGTCATTAGTAAGTTAATGTACCGGTTGTCTACAAACCAGTGTCACTCATCTATTGGAGTTAGTTATTGTGTAGCTGTCTATTGACAGTTGTCACTAGTTTGTTTGCATGTATAAAAGCTTTTGCTGTAACTGCTCAAATGTAAGTGATTCGTTTTTCCATTCATTCAAATACAAAACTTCAATTTTACTTTCTAAATTCTTTTCAACTTCGATGATACCAACAGTTTGCCAATCCTAGATGAACAAATTTTCTTCATTGCATTTACCAATGGCTGCTTCTCCTTAGTAACCTTCTCACATTCAATTCCCAGAAAACTTGATGAGAAAACTCTCTCCTTTGGTGTAAACGTGTAAAACCTCTAATCAAACCATGTCATTATCATTTTGTCACTGCTCCAGATATTCCTCTTCGTTAGTTACTCTGGCAAATACAGATGCTGGAATTCTCAATTTTACATTCGTTTCTCAGGGAGTGACGATATGACTATTTTCAAAAATAAGCTCAAGCACAAACATGACACATGTTCCAGGTTGCATTCCTTGTGTAATACCTACCTTTGAGCCTAACATTAATTACCTACCTATTGCCTTGAGAAAAGGAAGATGTTTTGTACTAAGTATCCTATTTCTCAATTTATGTCCACTAAACACCTTTTTGTACAAGACCAAAGTTTCTCTCTATCATTGACAGAATTACAATCCCCACATCAGTTCAAGAGACATTCAAAGATAAGAATTGAGATCAAGTCATAAATGAAGAGATGATTGCCTTACAAAAGAATAAGACTTGGAAGATTGTTGATTGACCACAAGATAAAAAGGTTGCATTCAGGGGGATCTACTCAATGAATTATAGGTTTGATTACACTAGATCTGTACGATGCGATATTAGTTGCAATAGGATATACTAATACCTATGAAGTTGATTATTATGAGACGTTTGTTCCAATGACAAAGATAAATACACTAAGTGGATCATCCTCTCATTGGCAAAACATTTTGAATAGGAGCTATAATAGTTTGATGTAAAAAATATTGTTTGGCATGGACATCTAGAAGAAGTTTACATAGAGATCACACTAGGCTGTGGATCTATCCAAAAGAGGAATAAGGTACACTAGTTGAAGAGAACCCTACATCGATTCAAGCAATCACCCTATGTTTGATTTGGGAGACTTACTTAGACTGTGATTTGGGAGACATAGGTTATGTTGTGAGTGTGGTTAGTCAATTCATGAATCATCCATAGGAGCGATATTTGCAGGCTGTCAATAAAATTCTTCAATACTTGAAGTCAATTCTAGGAAAGAGATTGTTGTTCAAGAAGGACGGAAAATTAAATATGGAGATGAATATTGATGCAAACTATGTTCAGTTAGTTCTTGATAGGAGATCCATCTAAAAATATTGCATGTTCTAGTATAAAAAGTGAATGATCTTAAAGTGAAAAGAGAAGAATCTATGACTCTCTTTTGTGATAACTAATCAGCTATTAGTATTGTTCACAATCTAGTCCAACATGATAGGACCAAACACATAGGGATAGAGATTTATTTGCAAAAGGAACTTTCCACGAAGCAGTTTCAAGATCTTACATGCAAGCTGTTAAATATAGACATCCATTCATCAACTTGAGGAGGAGTATAGAATTACGAGGAGATACTTAGTTATTGTGACTATTGAGACATTGTAGGGATACGATGAGTTATTTATTACTAATTATAATATTTATTTGTAGGGTGGTAGAGTTTTACATAATGAATCCTCTTGTACTGCTTTCATCAAGAATTTGAATAAAAATTTCTTCTCTATTTTTAATCTCTTCACTAACTTTTTCAAGAGTAAGGAAATATAAAAAGTTAAGACTACTTGTCACATAACAATCAACAAGCATAAAAGGTATGTAAGGAATGATACAAACAATATGTTGTTATACCTGAACATATGTGCGATTCAGTTGTTCTAACCAATCAGTTTTTATGGTCACTTTATCATCACGAAAGATATGGCTGCTTCTTTTCAGTATAGATGCAATTGTGTACCCTAAGGCCATCAACCCTCCAAGAAGGCGCACACTGACCTCAAAAGTAATTCTAGGAGATATTATGAATGGACTATCTGTCACCCATTCCTGAAACAAGAATGCATTACCATTACAGACGTTTTTCAGTAATTTTGCTTCTAGGTGCAAAATTGTCAGCAAATCTCAAGCTCAAAAGGAAGGAGGATGTTGAAAGATAAGATCTTCAAAGCCCTGAGTTTAAAAACTTCAATGTCAATACTATCCTCCACTGTGAACAACAATTTTTTCAAATATTTGTTAATCTTCTTGAAGCAAAAATCACATTCCTTTTATCCACTGTTTTTTAGAAGCACAATATGCATATATGCATAAAATGTCACAACAAAACCATAGCTAAAACAAAAAAGAGAAAGAAAAGAAAATAATTCCTCACATCATTAGAAAAGGCATCAACTAAATAACAGGTTTGAGACAAACAATTTACTGAAGGCAGTAAAAGAAGGAAAATATGTGGGAGTATATGTTTCATTAATTTCAAGAACTCAATTTGCAAGAAATCTGTTGTAGGTATGTACACTGAAAAACATTTTGAAAGTTTAAGTTTTGAAAATTTATCTAAGGTTTTCTTTTTGTCTTTCATAGCTCATTTCTGATAGAACCACGAAAAGTACACTGGAACAAGACTCTGTCATGTGAATCTTTATTGCTTTATTTCCAATTCTGCACCTACCAATGTAGTAGGCACAGAAATGGCATAGAATTTTACAGTGTTTCCCCCACTGAAGTTGTTCGAGAGAACCTCACTCTCCACAATTCTCCTGAATATTTTCTTTTCCCCGAAAAACCTTCCCACCCACAACTAACCCTGGAATATTCATAATAGTCTGTTACAGCTGGCACACTCCCTTGTTTATTTCTTCTCTTATATACTATACCAAACCTATCAATTTCATTAAGTCACAATACCATGAAGTTGTTGTACTGCAACTATGCAAGAGGCTAAATAGGCTATTTTTTTATTATTATAATAGGTTTTTAAGAAAATTGTAAATAAGTAAACAATATTATTAGTGAAATATTGGCATAAACTAAATGTCCAAAGTACACATTTAGTTAAAAAAACTTAAGAAAATATTTAACAAAAACTTATTCATAAACTTTCAATATGACGTTTACTAAATTAAGCTCAAAGAACTTATTTTTATCATCTTTTCCCTGAAGCTTATTGAAATAGTTTAAAAAAAAATTATAGGGACCATAAACATAACATCTTTCACAAGTTCAATTAAGTTTTGTATGAGTTCTTACAACCCCTTCAAAATTATGCCTTGTTTGCTAGACATTCTCTTAAAAATTGATATAACTATAACAATCGGATAGTTTTCCATCACTTAACCTCAAACATGAGATTGTACTTTCCATCACGGTTTCTCATTCTCAAATATGATTGACAAGCTTCAGGGTCTTCCCCAGGCGGTAGAAGAAATATATCATACGTCTCCTCTTTGGTTTCAGTATGCTGTGCAGCAATAATTTCCTTGATTTGATCAACTGTCACAGTTCTTGCTGACTAGAACAACCAACACAATGTATCATCAAGAATTCACTTAAAAATATAAAGTACCTTACTATGATAGCATAGGACATCACCTTCAATATGTATGTGGGATTTTGAAATCCAGAGAATGGATTAAATTTGTTAATGATTTTTAGATGTGCTGTTTGGAGATCTGGCTCAATATAAGCTTTATACATAGGATATACCTACAAAGGGAAACAAAAATGATTGGTCTTACATTATGCAAGTTTTCAACACTCCTAAAAACTAACATGGGATCAGTAAAAACCGTTTCAGAGATTTGGTGAATTATTTCTTCAGGCTCTTGACCAGCACGGTGGATGTCCCGTAATACACGCTTAACAAGGTCAAAATGAACTCCACCCGTGACAGAAACACGAAGATCAAGCAAAGGCCTTAATTTTTCACTTAAGGCATAGATGCCTTCTATGATTACAATACGAGAGCTTGGGACTTCAATAGTCCTGTAAAGAAAATAGTAGAAAAGAAAACAACGAAATAAACATAAATGTAACAAGATCTGGGGTTGGAATAATATGATGCTAATTCTAGTACTCATGTGTCTCCACATTTACATATTTTCTCCTGTGCCTCTTGCGTGTCTGTGTGGATTTCCAAAGGTAGACGCGTACATAGGTGGCCATTTACACATGCTAAGCGATAACAATGGAGAGAGAAAAAAGAGGTGCTAAGGGTAATAATATAAGAAGAGGGACCAGGGGTGGAGAGAAAACTACAATATATTGTTTGAATGTGGACTATTTATTGAGCGGGTGTTTGGCAATGTTTCCAATAAGAACCCCTCTTGTTATGTTTAGTGTTAAGTGATTTCATTTATACTCAAAAATCACCCTTTATAAAAATAAAAATAAAAAGTATATTTTTAGAACTTTGCTTATTAACATCTCTTATTATACTGTATCTCTAAACATCCTTAACAAATCTAATAACTTGATCCATATAAACATTGTTGAATATCATTAGCTTTGGTATTCTCTTTTCCACGTTTCTCTAATTTGTGAGAATAAACCTAGATAGAACAACTAGAAAATAGGCAATTGCACATCATTAAAATGATAAAATTAAAAAGGTACACAACCTGTATCCTATGCGAGAACTAGACTTGAAATCATATACTGGAACTTGAACAGGCTTCCCTGCTTTAAGACCCTGTATATTTTCAAGCAAGGTATCATAATCCGTCAACCGAGGGTCTGTTTCAAATAACAGTGACATTAGAATCTAGTGTTTCATAACATTCCTTCCTATTTCTTGAACATTGACTAATAAGATTACCATGTAAAACTATTGCTTAGAAACGAAAATAATAAATTAGATTAGATATTACGAGAAACATGTCCATATTGCCAATAATAGATGATAAGGCTGTCTATATGTGTGTGTGTATTACGTGAAGGATGCAAAAGAATGAGTAATTGAGTAATATTTAGAGAAAATTACATTGGGATACCATGAAGTTTTCTCAAACTACACTTACACTATCTATTTTTTTTCATCATTACCATGACTTCCTTAAAAAGGGTCCATGTATAATGTAACGAGGGGAGACATGTGTAATGGTTTTAAACGTAAATGGGTACATGGGTAAAGTGAAACGGGGTGCAATGTAATGCCTTTTAAACAATGAGGAGGTTTGTGTAGAATTTAAAAGGAAAAAAAAAAAAACGGAGTGTCAATGTAATTTGAGTAAAACTCAAGGGCTATTAGTGTAATTTACACTAATATATTAGGCCAGCAAAGGAGACTTGGAAATTATGACAATGTATTTGGAGTCTCCACAGATGTCAATAAATTTCAAGATTAAAAATTTGTTTTGTCTAAGTCTGAGCTTGGAAATTGATTATGAATGACTTTTGTACATCAAAGTGAATGCTAGTAGCACTAGCTTTTGCGCTTTTCACTTCATGAATGTGAATTTTAAGGTGTTTAACGAGTTTCCAAGAACACTGCAATTGAGGTGAAATGATTATAGGATTATTAGGCAAGCAATATTATAGAG